>ERZ857840.281-NODE-281-length-82082-cov-8.462774_pt1 | contig 82082 bp, 81 predicted proteins | sample MGYA00519760_ERZ857840 | MGnify/ENA primary metagenome ERZ857840 (study PRJEB31778, sample SAMEA3449371) | human gut metagenome | biome: human gut; feature: human-associated habitat; material: faeces | place: United Kingdom | collected 2010/2012 ... | reverse complement strand
GGTACAAAAAGACGATTGCAAACTATATCAATCCCTATATCGGCGGCGTTGCCCTTAATCAGCTTACCCCCGCTATGGTAGACAAAATGTTTCAGCAGATTATTGACAAAGGCTTGAAACCGTCCACCGCAGCCGGGGCAAAGCGTGTTTTGAGCGTGGCGTTGAGCCATGCCCGGAAATACCGCTATATCGAAACAAACGCAGCAAAGGACACGCTTACGAAGTTTGGAAAGAGTGACAAGACCCCCGACCCTTATACGCCGGAACAGGTAAAAGCCCTTATGCAGCGCGTCGAGGGTACCGTTTGGGAAATGCCCGTTATCTTAGGCGGGCTTTACGGTATGCGCCGTTCTGAAATCCTGGGCTTGCGCTGGCGTAATGTGGATTTGGAAAACAACACCTTTGACGTTTCCGAGCAGCTACCCTTTAAGGTGCCGCCGAAAACAAAAGTCATTGAGGAAATGGCACCGCCGAAATCCAACGGGCGAAAGCTGCCTATCACAGAGCTTGCCCGCCCGTTCTTCCTCAAACAGTTTGCTATGCAGGAAGCGCAGCGCGAACAGGCAGAAAAAGACGGAAAGCCATACTATGACAATGACCTTGTTGTAGCGAAGCCGGACGGTTCCCCTATCTCCGCGTCGTGGGTATCTTCCCAGTTTGGAAAGCTGCTTGAAGATTTGAATATGCCGCATATCCGCTTTCACGATTTACGCCATACGGCGGCTACGAATATGCACCAACTGACAGGCGACTTCTACACCGTAGGCGAAGTGCTGGGACACACGCTTGCGGGTATCGGCGTATCGCTTGGGCTGTCTATGAACTTTGAAGCCGTTACCGCCCGTTATGTGGACGTGCGGCTTGAACGCAAAAAAGAAGTCCTGGACGCTTATCATGGAGCTGTCAAACAGGTTGACCCGGCAAAGGCAAAGGAAGCCGAGCCGAAAAAAGCAAGGAACGCGGAAAAGAAAAAGAGCAACGAAATTGAACTTTAACCGCCTTATCTCTTTACTGCTTCTTATAGCCTTTTATAGCCCCGCGTGGGATTTGGGCACCATTTGGGCACCATTTACCGCAAAAGCACCACCGACACAGGCGATAAAAGAAACGCCGAGAACGCGCAAAACGTAGTGTTTATGCGGGTTTCCGGCGTTTTCCAATCCCTCAACCGACCTGAAATCATCTTGTGCAAGAGAGAATTATTCTACTATTTTTTATTCTTTGCCTTCTTCGTTTACAAAGGCGGTCATTCTGGGCTTGAATTCGTTCATTTTGGCGAATTTCGGCTCCAGCTTTTTAAGTATAAGGAAGCTCAGCCCGCTCAGCGCAACGCCGCCTATCGCGGCATATATCTCGCCAAAGCGGGAGCCTATCACCACGCCCAGTATAAGCCCTATTATGGGAATGCCGTATACTATGGCGCTGGCCTTGAGCACGGTGTTTGCATGCATGTCTATATACACCTCGTCGCCCTTCTTTGCGCCGAGAATATTGTCCATTTCTATATCCGCCTCGTTAGAGCCAAAGCGGAAGCATGCGTTGCAATGGCCGCAGGCATCCGTTTTTTTGAAGCGCACAGTGGCCCTTTTGCCGTTTGCTTCAACAACTATGCCCTTTTGCCTTACGTCCTCACTCATCTATGTCCACCTTTATATGTAGTTCCTCAAGCTGCTTGTCCGTTACCGTTCCAGGCGCGCCCATCAGAATATCCTGCGCGTTCTTGTTCATGGGGAACGGTATTATTTCCCTTATGCTGTCCTCGCCCGCAAGCAGCATAACCATTCTGTCCACGCCAGGGGCTATGCCGGCATGGGGCGGCGCACCGTAGCAGAACGCGTTGTACATGGCAGGGAACTTTTTCTTCACGTCCTCTTCGCCAAGGCGCACAAGGCGGAACGCCTCTATCATTATTTCGGGGTCGTGATTTCGCACAGCGCCGGAAGAAAGCTCTATACCGTTGCAAACAAGGTCGTACTGCTGCGCGGTTATGGTGAGCGGGTCTATTTCGCCCGCGATAGCCTTCCTCAGCGTCTCCGCGCCGCCGCCGGGCATGGAGAACGGATTATGGCAGAATTCAAGCTCGCCGGATTCTTCGCCTATTTCATACATCGGGAAATCGACCACCCAGCAGAATTCATAGCGTTCCTTGTCCATATGACCGGGTACCAGCGCACCGAGCATTTTGCGCATGACTCCGGCGGTTTTCTGCGCGGCAGACTTTTTGCCCGCAGCTATGCCGATAAGCGTTCCCGGAGTGAGGCCAAGCGCTTCAACTACAGCATCGTGGTGCGGAGTCATGAACTTGGCGACGCCTCCGGCGAAGCTGCCGTCCGCCTCCACCTTGAACCAATAGGGCTTGAAGCCGGCCTGCACCTCAACATCGGCGCACAGCTTGTCTATATGCTTTCTGGTCAGCTCGCAGCCGCTGCAGGCTATGGCCTTAACGGTGTTGCCCTCGGCAAAGGGAGCAAATTCGCTGCCAGCTACCAGCTTAGTTATGTCCTGTATCCTCAAATCTATGCGGTAATCCGGCTTATCCGTGCCGAACTGTTCCAGCGCATCGTTATAGGCTATGCGCTTGAACGGCGCGGAGGAGGCCACGTTATACGTTCCGTATTTTGCGAAAATGGGCGGCAGAACGTCCTCTATTACGGAGAAAACATCCTCCTGCGAGGCAAAGGCCATTTCCATATCCAGCTGATAGAATTCGCCGGGGCTTCTGTCCCCGCGGGCGTCCTCGTCACGGAAGCAGGGGGCAATCTGGAAATACCTATCGAAGCCGGAGGTCATCAAAAGCTGCTTAAACTGCTGCGGCGCCTGCGGCAGGGCATAGAACTTGCCGGGGTGCTTCCTTGCGGGCACAAGATAGTCCCTTGCGCCTTCGGGGCTGGATGCGGTAAGTATAGGCGTGGTTATTTCAAGGAAGTTATGTTCAAGCATGGCCTTCCTCAGCGCAGCTATAACGTTGCAGCGCAGAATTATATTGTTCTTGACTTCGGGATTCCTCAAATCAAGATAACGGTATTTGAGCCGCTGCGTTTCATCCGCTTCGCGGCTGCGGTTTATTTCAAAGGGCAGCTCGTTATAAATGCAGCGGCCCAGCATCTCTATCTTTTCGGGTACGACCTCTATTTCGCCGGTGGGCTGCTTGGCGTTCTTGCTTGCGCGCTCGCGCACGGTACCGGTAACGGAGATGGTGGATTCCTTATTGATGCCCTTTATAATGTTCATCATCTCTTCGGTTTCTATGACTATCTGCGTTGTGCCGTAAAAATCGCGCAGCACCACAAAGGCGAAGTTGCTGCCCACTACGCGGACGTTTTCCATCCAGCCCGCAAGCGTAACGCGCTCGTTCACGTTGCCGAGCCTAAGCTCGCCGCAGGTATGGGTTCGTGACTGTATCATTATCCTGTATGCTCCTTAATAAATTATTCTGTATTTTTCGCTTTTCAGCTTATTTAACCAATTCAGCGGCCTTTTCGGCAAAGCCCTCTATGCCAAGCGCCGTCTCCGTGCCGTCCGCCATGTTTTTCAGCTTTATTACGCCGTTTTTGACCTCGTCCTCGCCTATCACGGCAACAAAGCGCGCTTTAAGCTTGTCTGCATACTTAAACTGCGCCTTGAAGCTGCGGCCAACGTGGTCAAATTCGGTCTTTACGCCGTGCTTTCTAAGCTCTCCCGCAAGCTTCAGTCCAACGTTCCTTGCTTCGTCCCCAACGGGTGCAATGTATATGTCCACAAGGTTGGGTTCGGGTATGGGGTTGAAGCTTTCCGCAACCAGCAGCAGCCTTTCCATGCCCATGCCGAAGCCGACAGCGTTCATCTTCGGCCCGCCAAGCTGCTCGATTAGTCCATCATACCTGCCTCCGCCGCACACCGTGCCGGTATACGCGCCTTCGGTAGAAACAAGCTCGAACACGGTTTTCGTATAATAATCAAGCCCGCGCACTATCATGGGATCAACTTCGTATTCTATGCCCAGCGCATCAAGGGAGGCTTTAAGTTCCTCAAAGTGCGCCTTACATTCCGGACAAAGATAATCCAGCACCTTTGGTGCTGCCGCGGCTATTTCGCCGCACCGCTTTTCCTTGCAGTCCAGTATTCTGAGCGGGTTCTTTTCATAGCGCGTTTTGCAGGTTTCACAAAGCTCATCGTAATTCGCTTTAAGATATTCCTTCAGCGCGGCGTTATACTTTGGCCTGCATTCGGGGCAGCCTATGCTGTTTATTTTGGCCTTTACGCTCTTTATGCCAAGCTCGTTCAGTATGCTTACCGCAAGGGAGATTACCTCCGCATCCGCGCTGGCCCTGGGCGCGCCGAAAACCTCCACGCCGAACTGATGATGCTCCCTCAGCCTGCCCGCCTGCGGCTTTTCGTAGCGGAAAACGGGGCAATAAAGATAGAACATCTTTGTGGGCTGCGCGTCGGCAAAAAGCTTGTTTTCAAGGAACATGCGCACAGCGCCCGCCGTTCCCTCCGGCTTCAGCGTTACGGAACGGTCTCCCTTATCGGTAAAGGTATACATTTCCTTTTGCACAATGTCCGTTGTGTCTCCCACGCCGCGGGCAAAAAGCTCCGTATGCTCCAGCACCGGCGTGCGGGTTTCGCGGTAGCCGAATTCCGCGCAAGCGCTGCGCATAAGCTTTTCGATATACTGCCATTTGTAGCTTTCCTTAGGGGTAACGTCCTTCATGCCCTTAGGCGCCTGAATCTGCATAATACACCTCTTTCATATTTCCCTTATAAAAATAGGGTTCTCCATCCTTAAACAGGGACGGGGAACCCGCGGTACCACCCTTATTGAGCATAATAAAATGCTCCGCTCGCGCCCCATAACGCGGGGCGACCGTCCGCCATTTCCTGCGGAAGGCTCATAAGGCGTCCTTCGCCGTATGCCCGTGTTCGCGGCGGCTTCCAGCCACGGCCTGCCTTCTCTTGTGCGGACGCAATACGGCTACATCCTTATTCATTGCCTATCAAATTATATAATAGCATCACTAACGCCGCTTGTCAACGCGCGTATGCTGCTTATATGCCGATTTTTCTATGTTATTCGCCCTTCTCTGCGGCCCTGCGCCCGAGCTCCTCCTCGCGCTCCTTTTCAAGCATCAGCTTTGAATAATCAACAAAGCCGCGCGGATCGTCCACCCACAGCCTTTCCATATTGTAATACTCCCTTTCTTCGGGATAGAATATGTGCACCAATATGCTGCCGAAGTCAATAACTATCCAGCGGCCTTCGCTGTATCCTTCTATGCGCCTTACGCTAAGGCCCATTCCTTCGGCCTTTTCTTCAATTTCGTCGCAAAGCGCCTTCACCTGCGCCGTTGCCCGGCCGGAGCATACCACAAACCAGTCCGCTATTATGGTCCTGTCCCCAACGTGTATGGCCATTATGTCCTGCGCCTTTTTATTATAAAGCGCGTCGCATATCATCATCGCCTGGCGGCGGATGTTTTCTTCGTCCTGTGCATCTATCGCGTTAAAAAATTCGCTCATTTTATATCTCCTTTATCATTTTCGGTCTCTCTTTTTATTGCCTGCCTTATCATAAGGGATTCGTCCGTCGGCTCTATACCACGCGCAAGCAGATGGCCTATTGAGTTATTCATGGTCATAAGCACCGCGCCGTTAAGATCCTTCTTCGCCATGTCCCTCAGCTTGTCAACGCCTTCATACGTCCGCGTGAACTCTGCTTTATCCGCAACGTATAATATTTTATCAAGCTTTGTCATGTTCATCCGGCCGAAAACGTGGCAGCCGATGGCATTTATAACGTCCGCGTCATCTATCCCGAACTCCCTGTGCACCCTTATCGCCCCCAAGGGGCCGTGTAAAAGACCGGGCGCACACCGCTGCTGAGTATTTGGCGTATAGCCGTATTCCTTGGCAAGCCGCAATGCGTCCTCGTCGCCAAGCTTTGCGCAGTCGTGCAGCAGCCCTGCTATGCGCGCCTTTTTGCCGTCCGCGCCCCATATTGCCGCAAGCTCCACGGCGTAGCCCATTGTGCCTATAGAGTGGGCAAGGCGCTTGGGCTTGGTGTATTCCGCAAGGCGCTTTTCATAAGAAAGAATATCCTCGCTTTGATATAAAAGCCCCGCATATATCCGCTCCATCACGCCGTAGGGAACAAGCTTTGCAATGCCTTTCGCCATGTTCACGCGGCGGCGTATCTCGGTTGACGATATATCAGGCCCGCAAAAATCCGCCATGCGTATGCGCGCGCCATAGCGCCGCCTAAGCTCCCGCGCTGCTTCGTAATCGCCCGCGTTGTCCGGCCGCCCAACGGCTATTATGCCCGCAAGTGCGAATATCGTTTCCGGTTTTCGCCATTGATGCAATGTTTTTAGCATGTCCGCGCCCACTATAAGATACAGCTCGTCAACGCCGTTATACAGCCCCATCAGCGTATCCGCCATGTAGCTCACGCCGCCGCGGCGAATCTCATCATCGCACGCAATAAGCCCTTCCTCGCCCGCAAGCGCGGCACGGGTAAGCTCAAGCCGTTCTTTTGCATCCACGCCAAAAGCGATGCTTTTATGCGGCGGATCGCCCGCCACCATAAACAGCACCCTGTCAAGCGAGAAACGCCGCCTGACCTCGCGTGCAATATAAACATGTCCGTTGTGCGGGGGATTAAAGCTGCCCCCCAATATACCGATTCTCATTGAATTTATTATACACTACTATTCCTTGGTAGTAAACCGCGAATAATCGCCGCGCACGATGGGAACAATCCATAAAAAAGCAACAGGGGGAATTAAACATGAGCATTGGTGAAAAAAGAACGCTGAATGCATATTACAAGCGCCGCTTTTACCGCGGGCGCACGGCCTTTGCCCGCGCTGCGGACTTTATTGCGCTAAGGGTAATATTGCTTATTGCATGCTATCTTTGGTTTTCGTTCAACGTGGAAAGCATTATCGCCGCCGCTGTGCTCACAGCAGCTGCGGTCGGGGCCATATCCGTATTTGCCGAGCTTGTAAAAAGCGTGCGGCTTGAAAAATTCATATTGCGCGAAAACGCCCGCCTTTCAAAAAAGCTGTTCAGCGAAAGCCTTGTGCTTATGCCGCGGAGCGAGTTTCTGGGCATAGTGCGCGAATACATAAAATGCCACGGCAAGGAATTTGCGGGCGAAAGCCTTGTGTATACCGCGCAGACGCTTTCCCCCGTGGATGAAGAAACGGTGCTTTGCGCCTGCCGCGCGGCAAACAGGCGCGGCTGCAAAAGCCTTTTCATATTCTCCTCCGCCTCTGTGAGCCAGCCGGCGCGTGACATCGCCGCGCGTTACGATGGGCTGAGCGTTGCCTTTATATCGGGCGATATGCTCGCTTCCTGCGCCAAAATGCCCGACGATAACGCCGTAAGGCAATATATATTGAAACAGGCGGAGCAGAAAAAGCAAATAAAAAAGCAGAGCGTATCCACGGCCATAGGCCGCGGAAGATGCGCGCGGTATCTGCTTGTCGCCGCGGCGCTTTTCGCACTCAGCTTTTTTGTAAGCTATACGCTTTATTACAGGATGCTTGCCGGCGCATGCGTAAGCCTTGCCGCGCTCAGCTTTTATGCGGCGCATTCGCCTTCCGCCGCACCGAAGGATGCTTAACGCTGCGGCGCTCAAGCTTTATATCGAACATAGCGTTTAAGGGAATATAGTCGATACCGCCGTTCACCGCCGCGCGCAGCACAAATTCGCCGCCGGCATATATAAGGCATATCGGCTCTATTTTTTCGCGCGGCCAAATGTCCGTATCGTCAAGGCAGGCGGCGGGAACGTAGCTTAGCTGCTTTTGGGCGTCTATCGCCAGGGTTATGGTTTCTATCGCGGATCTCAGCCTGTTTTGTGCGCCGTATGTGCGCTCTATCCCGGCCGGGCTTTCAAAGTTCACGCTCTGCGTTTTTGCTATGCCCTGCCTAAGCCTCTGCGCCGTAGCCTCGTCCATAAACGGCGCGCAGTCCAGCGCAAGCATTATAAGCCGCGCATCCTCCGCCGTGAACGGGCGGTCGTTTGCATAATACCCGCGCGTGGTGCTTTCTATCCTCCAGCCCATGCGGTTCAGCGCGGCAACGTCGGCATATATGCTGCGCCTGTTTGCCGCAATGCCATGCTGCGCAAGTATAGCGCAAAGCTTGCCCGCACTCAGCGGATGCTCTTCATCCGTATATTCATTCAGCGCCTTAACAAGCGCAATAAGTCTCTCCCGTGCGGCCATGCTTTACGCCCCAAGTCCGATATAGCCGAAGCACAGCAGCGCCTGCGCCGGTATATATGTTATCATCACAGGGAAATTCGGCCGTTCAACATCGCGCACGAACATGCAGCGCGCAAGTATTGTGTCCGAAGTCAAGAACAGCATTGACCCAAGCGTTATCAGCGCGGCGTAAAACCGGCCTTCGCCCGAATTTATCCGCGCCACAAGATTCACCCACGCAAAAACGTTCACCGCCGCAACTATGCCGAGATACACGGGCATAAGCACGCGGAACTTTTTATCATCCACATGCTTTTCAAGCCTGAAGCTCATGTATGCTACAACGGCTATATACGCCGCAATGAACACCGCCGCCGTTATAAGGTGCGATTGGGTTGTGCCGGGTGTGCGGCGGAATATGCTAAGCGCATACAGCCCATGCCCAAGCGTAAAGCTAAGTGCGCCGGGTATAAAGAACTTGTCGTTCTTTTCCCATATTAGCAATATATCGCCCGCAAGGCCGCATATAAGCGCCGCCAGCACTACACCGTCCACAGGCTTTGCCGCGCACGCATAGCAAGCGGCAAGCGAAAGGAGCAGCAGCGGCTTTGTAAGCTTTCTTGGCGTATGCATGCCAAAATAGCAGAAGAACAGATGCACTATGCTCAGCAGCGTAAAATATATTATAAATCCGGTCATATCCCGTCCCCCTTGCGGCGCAGTATTTACGTTTTCTTTATACGCCTTATAATACAACACACTCGCTTGCCCCGTAAAGCGATATTGATAATACTTCAATGCGTCATAAGCAAAGTGAATGTGAAAAAACGTTTTTCGTGGTTTTCATATCATTTTTTATGATATACTATTATGCGAAAAGATAAAAGATAAACAAAGGAGGAGATATTTCATGCAGTATTCGCGTGAGGTTGAAGAGATGTTTTGCGTGGCAAAGGGCGCAAAGCACGACCCCGCACCCATTCCCGAGGAGGGCAAATGGGTTAAAGCAAAGGAAATTACGGACATATTCGGCCTGACCCACGGCGTGGGCTGGTGCGCGCCGCAGCAGGGCGCATGCAAGCTGACGCTGAACATAAAGGGCGGCATAATTGAAGAAGCGCTGGTGGAGACGATAGGCTGCTCCGGCATGACGCATTCCGCTGCAATGGCGGCGGAGATACTGCCTGGCAAGACCATATTGGAAGCGCTTAATTCCGACCTTGTGTGCGACGCCATAAACACCGCCATGCGGGAGCTGTTCCTGCAGATTGTTTACGGCCGCAGCCAGAGCGCGTTTTCGGACGACGGCCTGCCCGTAGGCGCCGGGCTTGAGGATCTTGGCAAGGGCCTGAGGAGCCAGATAGGCACCATGTTCGGCACAAGGAAAAAGGGCCCCAGGTACCTTGAAATGGCCGAAGGCTATGTGCTTGAAATAGGGCTTGACAAGAACAACGAAATAATAGGCTACAAATTCGTAAATCTTGGCAAGATGATGGACGCCATAAAGAAGGGCGTGGAGCCGAACGAGGCTTTCCGCTCCAACATAAACACCTATGGCCGCTTTGCCGAGGCGGTAACCGTTATAGACCCGCGCAAGCAGTAATATAAGGAGGCGTAAAGATGGTCACTTTTGAAGGATACGAAAGAAGAATAGATACCCTGCGCCCCGTGCTTGCAAAGTATGGGTTCGAGGGCTTTGAAGCATGCGAAGCCTTCACCAAGGAGCATGGCGTAGACGTGCGCGGCATAGTGCAGGGCATTCAGCCCATAGCATTCGAAAACGCGGTTTGGGCATATACCCTCGGCGCGGCGATAGCGCTGAAGAATGGCGTTAAGAGCGCGGCGGAAGCGGCCGAATGCATAGGCGAAGGCTTGCAGGCGTTCTGCATACCCGGCTCCGTTGCCGATCAGCGCAAGGTGGGTCTGGGCCACGGCAATCTTGGCGCGATGCTGCTTTCCGAATCCACGCATTGCTTCGCCTTCCTTGCCGGACACGAAAGCTTTGCCGCGGCGGAGGGCGCAATCGGCATAGCCCGCACGGCGAACAAGGTGCGCAAGGAGCCGCTAAAGGTAATACTCAACGGCCTTGGCAAGGATGCGGCCTATATAATCAGCCGCATAAACGGCTTTACCCACGTTGAAACCGAATACAACCAGTACACGGGCGAGCTTACCATAGTAAAGACCACCGCTTTCAGCGACGGCGACCGCGCGAAGGTACTCTGCTACGGCGCAGACGACGTGAACGAGGGCGTTGCCATAATGCGCCACGAGAACGTGGACGTATCCATAACCGGCAACTCCACCAACCCCACCCGTTTCCAGCATCCCGTTGCGGGAACATACAAAAAGTGGTGCGTTGAAAACGGCAAAAAGTATTTCTCCGTTGCCTCCGGCGGCGGCACGGGCCGCACGCTGCACCCGGACAACATGGCGGCAGGCCCCGCCAGCTACGGCATGACGGACACGATGGGCCGTATGCATTCCGATGCGCAGTTCGCCGGCTCCTCCTCCGTGCCCGCGCACGTTGAAATGATGGGCCTTATCGGCATGGGCAACAACCCCATGGTCGGCGCAACCGTCGCCGTGGCGGTGGCGGTTTCAGAGGCCAAGTAATTCGGGGATTTTTACAGAGCATCGCTTCTTAAATCCTTAGTTTTAGTCCAACAATCAATTAAGCACGTCATTTGCACTAAAATGCTGATGATGTGCTTAATCTTTTTGGGGTTCAGCAGTAAGGAGAAATATGAAGAAAAAAGTTAAGATGTGCTGTAATGTGCAGAAAAATTTTCAGCAGGGTTATGAGGAATATGTGCTGGATATGAAGGCAAGAAATCTGCGTGACGGAACAATCAGGCACTATGAGCAATCCATCAAACAAATCTATAAACGCATTCCGCCCGATACTCCAATAGAGTCCTTTGATGAAAAGACCGTTCCGAACTTCATTATTCAGCTTCGTGAAGACCCAAAGCTAAACGAAGTATCCTTAGGAACCTATTCAAGAGATTTAAAAACCCTGTTGCGCTTCTTCATGAAGTGCAAATACTTGCCGCACTTTGAAATAGCCATACCTAAGACCGATAAAACGCCAATAGAAACATATACCGATGAGGAGTTAAAGGCTCTTATTGTAAAGCCTGATTTGCGGGCATGCACGTTCCCTCATTACCGCGGTTGGGTTATGGTCAATTTTCTTCTTTCTACTGGAATGCGCCAAAACAGCCTTGTTAATCTGAAAATCAAAGATATAGACTTTGAAAACAGGATTATTTATGTTAGGGTGACTAAAAACCGCAAGCCGCTTATCCTCCCGTTGAATGTTGATATTATAAAAATTCTGGATGAGTATCTAAAGTACCGCGTCGGAACGCCTGAGGACTGGCTATTCTGCAATGCTTACGGCGAAAAGCTCACGAAAAGCACTTGCTATCATAGTATCTGGGACTACTGTAAACAGCGCGATTTGGACAAGACCGGCATTCATCGTTTCAGACATACGTTCGCCAAGAAATGGGTTTTGATGGGCGGCTCAGTAGTTACTTTGCAAAAACTGCTCGGTCACAGCAGCCTTGCAATTACGGAAAACTATTTGAACCTACTGACCAGTGATTTACGCAAAGATGCCGATGAAATCAACATTATTCGCAGTTTAAAGCAGCAGCATCTTTCAATGAAAAACAAACGAGTTTGAATCAGGTTTTATATGCTTAGACTATAAAAAGCATCAACCTCTATCAACTTTCAGTCTAAAAGGAATGTACGCCGCATTCCTTTTATTCGTATCTTACAAGTATCTTTTCCAAGAACTTCTTCATTTCTTCCGCAACATCAACAGGATAAACTATTTTAGCCTTATTGCCAAACTGAACAATCCAAGAGAAGAACTGATTGCTTACTTCAACATCAGCCGAAACAGTAAAATGTCTATCGTCATCTTTCATATAAGAAACTTCCTTCGTTCCAAAGCGGTCAATGACGGTATCCAACAGCGGGTTAATAAAGCGAATGGTTACTCTGCGTTTCTCTCCCGAAAACATTGAGAATACCCTTTGCGTATATGTCCTTAAATCTATTGCGTTAAAAGCCTCTTTGCCTTCTCTCGCCTCCGGCAGCAGCTTAACGTCCTTCATTCGGTCTATACGATACGTTCTAATGTCCTGAGTGCCGTCATTATACGCTAAAAGATAGTAGTTCCCATCGTTGATTAGTAGGCGGTATGGACTTACCTTATAATCCGCGCCTTTTCTTCTTGCCACTACTTCATTCACATTATCAATGGTATGCTTCATGTATTTGAAGCTGATTTTCTGCGGCGTATGCGGCTTCCCATCCTGCTTTTTAGCCATTGCGGCGTTTATTGTGCTTATTATGTTCAAAGTTCCCTTCTGGGTGCTTTTAACTCGGTCAATAAGAAAAGTTTCATTCTGCAATGTTTCGGCCTGATATGTGCTACCCATTTCGCCAATAGTAGCAACTAATTCCTTAGCCTTAGATGCAGAAATAAACCTTGCCGCATATACGCACTCCGCAAGAATACGAAGGTCGTCAAATTCAAACTTACGGGACATTAGGCGGTATCGGCCTCCCTGCCCTCCATCAATATCCATGCCAAGCTCATCACGCAGCGCCGCAACATCACGATAAATTGATTTGCGTTCCGCTTCAATACCATGTTCATATTTAAGATAGTCTATAAGGTCAAGCGCGCTGCAAGAATGGTTTTCATCAGTAAACTCCAAAAGGTACTTTGCAACGAGCAATGCTTTATACTTCTGGTGTTCACGCTTGCCGCCCTTATCGTTGTTCTTTGCGATAGTAGCCATAACTCTAACCTATTCCAGCGATTTAAGATATGCAGCAAGTATGTTCAACGCCGTCTCCCTATCCTTTGGTGAGCAAGCGTTAAGCCTTTCAATAAGCTCATCCTGCCTTGAGGACACAGAAGAATCTTCTTCCGTAAGTATTTCATCAGGCGTAATGTGAAGAACGTCGCATATTCTGAGCAGCGTTTCAATTCTCATGTTCACATTTCCGCGCTCTATATCGGCATAGGTTCTTTCCGAAAGCTCCGCCGCGGCGGCAACCTCAAGTTGTGTCATACCGTATATCTTGCGTTTAGCATGAAGCCTGTTTCCAATAGCACGAAAATCGAACGTAAGCATAAAAGTTCCTCTCATTAACGATATATCGGAATTTTAGTTCATATTAGTATTGACTTTTAGGAATCATTCATGCATAATTCAAGGAAGAAAAGTTCCTATTTCAATATCATTAGATTGGAACACGAAAATTTTAAATACTTAGGAGGGGTAAACATTATGGCGGTATATGATTATACATAGAACTATCTACATTTTTTAAGTACTTAGAACATGAAATATGGATGGCAGCTTTAATGCAAAGCTCAGCCAACAGTGCAGTAATGTCAAAGAACACCAAAGCGTTTTCTTTGTCATTAAAAAGCGCCAAATATCTAATCAATAAAGGAGCAAAGAATGTTATTTGTCATAGAATTACTTGGATCACTCTTACTTATGTATCTATTGATTTCTCTTGCGATGAAAAGTTCCTATACAAAAACAGAGAAGATAATGCGAAAAGGTAACCTTACCTTACGTCACTCTAAGGATGGGGAAACTCTTATAGTAAATAAGCGTAGTTCATCAAATAGACAGCTTCTCAGTTGCATACGGCACAAGATTAATGATTATAAATATAATGAACCCAAACTCACATATACAAGTGCAACTGTTGGAGGTGTCACAACAGGCGGTTTCAGTAAGAGCGGAGGCGACTATTCCGTCAAAGGAATAAGCACCAATAAAGGCGAGTTAATATATAAATATATTGATGAAAATGATACCAGCCGAAGATTTCAATTTGAGTCGGTAATTACGAAAATCGAATTTGCTGAAGAACTAATTCCGTTAGTTAAAAATTCTAATATTGCAAAATACCTAAACAAGGATAGTTCTATTACATTAATAAAAAAACGCGATTCAGACGGATCGGCGGCGGCATGGCTATGGGGAGCAGGCCATCATGAGTCAGCTCTTAATGTTTTAGCAGCTGAAGGATTAAATAATTATCTCGATTTCGATGTCTGTTTAAAGATATATAGCTGGATTTGTGATGAGTAATTGCATGGAGTGTAGTTATGAACAGACGAGAAGCACTTATGGCAATTAACCAGCGAATGACAAAACCCGAAAATGCAAACCGACTAAAAAGCTTAAAAGCTGACCAAACCGGCGAAGCATCAAGAATATGCTGGCATTACAAAAGGGCAACTGAATCTCTTAAGTATATCGAAAGTTCAAATGCACACGGCATTAGGCTGCAATTAGCTAAACTCGATTTTTCTGTTTCAATTAAAAGAATCCTCTATATATTAGATAAACAGGAATGGGCATAAAAATAGCAGTATCCCCCCCGCACCGCGGGGGGGATACTGCTATTCAAAGCAAGCATTAAATCAGTTTCGCGTGGTTTTCTATCGCCTGTTCTATTCTCTGCGGCTCTATTCCGATATAGCGTTGAGTTGTGGCGGCTGAACTATGCTGCAAAAGCCGCTGTACAAGCGCTATATCACAGCCGCTGCTATTGTATATCTCGGTAGCATACCACTTGCGGAAGCTGTGAGTGCTAACGCCCTCAATGCCAAGATAGTCGCACACTTTGGCAAGATGCTTCTGAACCGCTCTTTCAGAAAATGGGAATATTTGCTCAGTGCGGCCTATCCCGCCGCGCAAGCAGTAGTTTTCTATGTACTGCCATATTATGAGCGGCACAGTGAAGGAGCGGCTCTTTCCTGTTTTCTGTTCGGTTATTTCAAGCCTGTACCTGTCCCCATCCAGTACTATGTCGCATGGGCGAAGTTTCAATATGTCGCTTATCCTTATGCCAAGGTTCCCTTCCAGCACAAGGGCCGTTGCAATCCGCTCATTGGGGCGGCAGCCGCAGAATCCTTCCTTCATGGTCTGAAGTATTTCCTTGTATTGCTCAGTTGTGAGCGCCTTTGTTTTCTTGTTCATAGTAACCTCCAACAGAAAGTTCGTTAAATTAGGGCGGCTTAGTTCGCATTTTTGCGGCGTTCGCTTATCTTTGGCGCAACTGCTTACTTTGCCTGTTCGTATTTGTTAGATTTTAAGAACTTTTGCCGCCCCCATTTTTTGGAAGCGGCAAATTGCTTTATCAGCATGAAATTGAAAACCGTCGGCTACTTGTTTGCTTGGTAAATGCTTTGTAGAGTTCTCCATAGGCTTTCTTAAAGCCGGTGGTATCAAATCGATTACTGAGGATTGAAGTCCATCGTATTATATATGCTCCTGCCTCAAGTTCTTCGGTTTCACGCTCAAGCATTTCCGCCTTAATGCTATCGCGAATAGCTTCGGCTTCCGCCTTAGCTTCCTCCATCAGCGTTTCCCACTCGTTTAATGCTTCAATCTTAGCTATCAGTTCGCTCTTGGTCATTGCTGTTATCTCCTTCGCTTCTTTGATTGACTTGATTATACTACGCTTTGCGTAATTAGTCAATACGTTTTTCGTAGCTTTAATTACGTTTTACGGAATATTATTTCGTACAGCGTATTGTATTATTACGCCAAACGTGTTAATATAAAGTAAAGGAAGGTGAGAAAGCGTGATTAAGTTTAAGGTCAAGATAATGCTTGCAATGCGCGAAATGACACAGAAGGAGCTTGCCGAACGTACCGGCATAAGACCGCCAACAATTTCAGCTATATGCCTTGGCACAATAAAGCATATTCCAGTAGATGTATTAGACAGAATGTGTGATGTTCTCAACTGCCAACCTGGTGATTTGGTTGAATTTATTCCGAATCCAACAGAAAAATAGAAGATAAGGGCGGCAGCCAATCAAGCATGCCGCCCTATATTTTCAGAAATTCCATTCCTTGAATATATCCTCAAGCGCCTAATCAACAGCCGTTTTAAGGCTCTTTTCCATAAGCTGAAATATCGTGTTTTCCAGCTCGCTTTGCTTCTTTTTCTTGCGTTCGTCTTTGCTTCTGTATCTCATCTCTTTATTTTGACCTCGCTTTCTATAATGAATATTTCCGCTTCATCCTGCTAATCAAAGTATTCTTCCTTCATCCTTTGATGAAGGCTTAAAAACACCTGCTCAGGCGTAAACCCATCAAGATACATATATTTGTAGTGCTTCGGCATGCTCCTATTATGCCAATCAAATAAGCTCATTTGCTTCAGCCTCCTCTCTTTGTTTTTTCCAATACTCTCTTGTGTTATCGGATTTACTGAGCCAACGGAGATTATTCGCGCAGTTGTTGCTTTTATCTCCGTCAATATGGTCTACCGTGGTTTTGTATAGCGGCTCGTCATTCTCTATAAACGCTATTGCAACTAATCTATGCGTAAGCCAATATCTTGAACAGCCGTTCTTGCATAGCGCCACTCTAAAGTAACCCTTATTGTTCTTGTGCTATACCAAAAGCCGCGGTTGTGCATTTTTCATGCTCTTTACCCTTCCAAAGTTACTTACGAAATATTGCCCGCCGTACTCTTTTACCGGCCTCCATTCTTCGCCTGGAAGTTCTGTTATAATACTCATGTTTGCCTCCATTTATCTGGTTTTTCATGTATAAATAAAAAAGCTTAAAACAGCTTTATCCCGTTTTGTCCAAAGGTACATTACCGGCAGGTATATTATGGGATAAATATTTTTAGCTTCCGTGATTTCAGTTTGCCGTGGGCAAGGCCCCGCCGCGGCGGTGGATTATTTTGGATTACGGAAGGCGGAGATTTTAATTGTAACACTCCTTCAGACATAATAAAAGGAGGGGCATTCCCTCCGTATAAAATTAAGTTGAACTATTAACAGTAATATAACTATATATACTCTGTTAATAGTTCAACTTGATTCTTTATTATTTCAAATTGAGTCATGTTCCATGGCGTTCGAGACTAATTCATTTAACTTATTCCACTTATTGATATAAAAGGCGTTTAGTTGGGCTATGCTTTGTTTTCTTGCAACTCCGCCGTAATTATAGTACATAATATGAATTGCCTCTGAAGCGAACATTCCATTATTCCTGTTTTCCCAGTACTCAGCCCAAGCTCTGCGGTACTCCTCTTTTTCTGTCTTTCTCAGTTTGCCTTTACGCGCGAAGTAGTATACATATGGCTCGCCTGATATACTTATTATTTCTTGTTTTTCAAGCCTCCTTTTATATTTTGTTATTGTCTGACGCGAAATCGGCCTATCCTTCTCATGCATTCTGCTTTCAATAATTTCGTCTGGAAGCCAACGGAACTCATCATCGTTCATGAAATAGTAGAGAAAGTTGCGAAATTTATAGAAGTCCGTTTGTGCGGGCATTCCAAGCTCCGTAATGCAGCACACCGTAAATGGCTTTGCAATGTTTATAATATCGTATTTCATATAGCACCCCCTACCCGATATATGGCACTCTATTTCGTATTTATCTAATTTTCTCTTTATGCCCTGATTGCTTCTTGTGCCAAGAATAGCCGACATCTCGTCATATGTATAAGTCCTTATCTCTATCATAAGTATATCCTCCCTTTTTAGTTGAACATTTAACAATGGTATCTATATATTATTACTCTGTTAAGAGTCTGACTTAAATCAACTCGCAGCCTTATCTTCGCCAATGTTCATGTGCAGCACGTTATTCTTAGATTGGCTTGCATTATCCATACCGAACTTTCTCACTTCTGGATACGTCTCAAGAAACCATCTTTTGATGTGCTGATAGCGAACGGAATGGCATTCCGCAATCAGGCGCAGCTCTTTGTATATCATCATTCTTTCTTCGCTGTTGTCATGAGTGCCTATGTATCTTTCTATGTATTCATAGGTAAGCCCGCGAAAATGCTCCTGCTTTTCATTCTTATTTATTGAGCGTATAACTATTTTGTATTCAGGATAGTCCGCGCGTGCGCCTTGAAGCATATTGTATTCAATAGAGTCATATACGGAAGCTTTCTTAGCAAATGCCTTACTCATTATAATAGACCCGTTCTCCATATCGATTTGCAGATTCTTTGCCATTTTCTTATCTCCTTCTTTATTCTTGTATTGAACTTCTATTAAGCGTTTTTCCTGTTTGCCGCCTCGATAATCCTTTTAATTTTCTCATCGGCATTTTTGAAATCAGGGTATTCGCTAAGGAACCATTTCTTGATTTGACCGTAGCTTGCCTTATCCGCGGACTGTTCATTGCTATTGCCGCAAAGAGTATCGAAGTTTTTCATCTGTTCGCTATCAGCGCCGGACTCGTTAATGATGTACTTCTTCATACATTCATAACTAAGCCCCTTGAAGGTTCCCTTTCTCTTGGACGTTGTGTTAACAACGCTGATAGTAAATGTCGGGAAGTTGCTTCTTATATTTACCATGTCCTCATACTCTTTAGAGCCATAGCGGCTTGCCTTCTTAGCAAAAGCGGCGGTGATTTCAATCGTGTTCTTCCGGTAGTTAATGTTGATGCTTTTCATTGTTTTGTCTCCTTTTCTTGAGGTTTGCTTGCCTCTTGTTTATGTACACATTATAGCTTTTGGCAGCCCGATTGATGTACCATAAGCAGTACATCTAAGTTTGAATGCAAGTCGATTGGATTTAGTTAAAAGCGGCTAATTTTCTGATGCATTGTTGAGTAAAGTTGATATGGACTTGATTGGTTTTATATTGTAAAATAAAGGTGCATCATTAAGTGTGATGATGGGCGCGGCGTACAGCCGCATAACATGATTGTTTGGAAACGGCCTCTCCGCTTTGCTCGGAGAATAGGCGCTTCAGCAGCTCAAAAAGACGCCGCAGGCGGCTTTTATGTGGAAATGATGGGCCTTATCGGCATGGGCAACAACCCCATGGTCGGCGCAACCGTGGCCGTGGCTGTGGCGGTGGCAGAGGTTCTCGCCAAATAAACCCGAATAAATCCACCCAAAGCCCGCTGGAAACTGCGGGCTTTTTCTATATGCCGCGGCGCTAAAAGCAGTCTAATCATACACATTTGCCCGTTTTATGGTATACTGATTATAAATCGTTATCCACAGAAATTGCGGAGGTACAGCATGAAAGCATTGGTCTGCGAAATGTGCGGCAGCAACGATATAGTTAAAAAAGACGGCTTATTCGTATGTCAGTTCTGCGGCGTAAAATACTTACCCGAAGAAGCAAAGAAATTGATGGCTGATGAAATGAATATCTCCGATAAAATCAGCAATTACTATGCATTAGCACAAAACGCATACGATGCCGGAAACAAGCAAGAAGCCGAAACTTACTGCAATAAAATCATTGAAATTGACCCAGAATACTATAAAGCATGGTTCTTGAAAGGCTCGGCGGCAGGGTGGCAGTCCACGCTGCAAAAACCAAGATTATCCGAATGCGTTGCGGCCTATAATAAAGCCATTGATTATGCGCCGGAAGGAATCAGGGAAGAACTGCTTATCCGCGTGGAATCCGAAATAATTGATCTTGCCACGGCCGCAGCAATTTTGCGCGGCAAACAATTTGCAAAATGGCCTGTTGAGGATGAAGTAAATGGCCTTATATCGGATATTTCTTATGTTCTAAACAACGTAACTCTGTTTATGACTCATTCAGGAATCACTATTCCGCTGCCAAAGCTTACCGCGCCGATAGCAAAGGCAATTAACGCATATGCAGGCAAAGCCTTTGAAGATGTCATTTTACCATCTTATAAAGAAAATAACGGCGGTCACCCTGATAACTATGCTTGGAAAAAATATGTTGACAGGCTCGGTTATTGTATAGACATATTGGAAGTGGCAAACGAACTATGCGATGAAAATGACGCAGATGCTCTCCTTCGATATGAAAATCTTATTTATTTCCGTACCGAGGCAATAAACAGCCATTCGTGGTATTATACTGCAACTCAGCATGGATTATGGTGGCATAAAGACCAATCGTTATCGGGCGCAGCAAAGCAGCTTCACCTCAATAAAATTCATGAATATGAAGAAAGAATCAAGTGCATAAGAGCAACCGTAGCTCAGCATTAAGTTAAAGTCAAACCGACAAAAGAGCTATAAATGCAAAAGCAGCCAACCCGCGTTTTTAACGAATTGGCTGCTTTACTCTTTTCTCCCTACTCCGCCCCATTTACCATTTCGGCGATATCGCTAAAGCTGTCGCCGGTAACATGCTCGGCTATAGCGAAGCAGACATTCAGGCCGTTGAATCCGTTGGTGTGGATGAGCAGGGCATCGCGGGTGGCGGGATCGAAGCAGACAAGGGACTTGAAGCCGCCGTTGTCGCCCCAGTGCCATATGCGCTCGTTGTAAAGCCCCCAGCCAAGGCCCCACTCCACGCCGTTGCCGGCGCAGTTCCTTACGGAGCGCACACGCGCGGCAAAGTCAGGCTCCTTCAGTATGTTCAAAAGGAACTTCGGATAATCGTCAATCGTCACATAAAGCGAAAACGCGCTGTTCGGCTCCATGCCCATGGAATGCCGCGCCGTGGTGCGCTTTGGCTCCGCGTGCCCGTTGACGTCAACCGTGCGGGCAAGGGCATTGCGCATTGCACCCGTCCAGATAAGCGCCGCCTTGTCCATGCCGAAGGGGTCGAGCAGGCGCTTCTGCATAAGGTCGTCCAGCCGCGTGCCCAGCCGCTTTTCTATTATGGATTGCAGATAATAATACCCCATGCCGGAATAGCTGAAGCCGTGCTTGGGCTCAAAATAAAGCTCCATCGGCAGCTTGCCCCAGTTGGGCAGACCGCTTGCGTGGCTCATAACATCCTTTGCCGTTACGCATGCAAAGCGCGCATCCGTGCAGGGCGTCCATGCCTGCTCATATTCGTTCAGCGGCCTGTCAAGGTCTATTACGCCTTCGTCCGCCAATTCAAACACCAGTCTGCCGAAAAACGGCTTTGTGAGCGATGCGGCCTCAAAATAAGTTTCGTTCGATACGGGTATGCCGCGCTCCGTGTCCGCAATGCCAAGGCATTGGCTCATCACAAGCTCGCCGTTTTTTATGAACGCCATCGCAAGCCCGGGCACATGCTCGCGCTGCATATTCTCCTGTGCGATGGCTGCCGCGCTTGCAATTTCAGTCAAATAGATATTCATAACTTTACCTCTCGTAAACTATTTCCCCGCCCACTATCGTCATAACTGGCAGTATATCACGTATCTCCATCGGGTCGCAGGTGAAAATATCCTTATCAAGCATCACCATGTCCGCCATGAAGCCGGGCTTTATGCGCCCCTTTTCGTTTTCCATAAACTGGGCGTATGCGCTGCCCGCGGTATATGCATCGATGGCCGTATAAACGTCCACGCACTCCTTGGGGAAGAAGCCGCCCTCGGGCCAGCCGTTTTTATCCTTTCGGGTAACGGCGGAGTATATGTTGGGGAAGGGGTTGCAGTCCTCAACGGGGCAATCCGTGCCGTAGGACACCCTTGCGCCGAGCCGCGCCATTGTGCCGAAGGCATAGGACGTGGAGGAAAGCTCCCTGCCGCAGCGGGGTATTACGGCGTGCATATCGTAATCCAAGAATATGGGCTGATACAGGGCAAGTATATCGTCCCTAACTATGCGCTCAAGCAGCGGCATATCGGTTATTTGGCAATGCACAAGGCCGTGACGCAGCGGGTTTTTGCCGCCGTGCAGCACTGCTTCATAGCACCTTACGGTGTCCTCTATGGCCTTATCGCCTATAACGTGGGTAACAACCTGTATGCCCGCCCTGTCCGCCATGCGGCACATTTCAAGCATCTCCTCATCGTGCGTAGCCTCTACGCCGTAGTTGCCGGGATCGTCCAGATATTCATGGCGCATAGTGGCTGTCCTTCCGCCGAGGGAACCATCGCGGAACAGCTTCAGCGGCCCGAGCGTAAGCCACGGGTGCGAATAATCGCCGCGGGCAAATTCGCCCTCTATAAACGCCCCAAATTCCGCAGGAGTATGATAACACACCTGATGATGATACCTAAGCTTTGCCCTGCCGCCTTCAAACACGCGCCTGACAAGCGGGAAAACTATTTCCGGCGCGGCGGAGGTGCCTGCATCGTTGGACTGCACGCTGGTAAGGCCGTGCGCGGCGGCGTAGTTCATTGCGTCTATAAACATGGCCTCGAGCTGCGCTTCGCTGTATTCGGGTATTACGGAAAGTATTTCGCCGCAGGCGTTTTCGGTAAATACGCCGCTTAGGTAGCCGTCCGGCTCCAGCTCAAACGTGCCGCCGGGGAACTGCGCGGAGCCTGCCTTCAGCCCAAGCAGCTCTATCGCCCTTGTGTTTGCGGTAACTACATGGCCGCATATGCGCTCAAGCACGATTGGTATTTCGGTTGAAATTTTATCCAGATCGTGCCGCGTGGGTATGCGCTTTTCCCCTTCAAACATATCCTGGTTCCAGCCAACGCCATGTATCGCTTCGCGGCAGCGCTCGGGATGCTCCCGCATGAACGCCCTTGCGCGCGCTATCATTTCGTCTATTGATTTTACGCCGTTTATATCCACCTGATAAAGCCCCGCGCCCATCATAAGCAGGTGCATATGGCTGTCGTTAAGGCCGGGTATTACCGTGCGGCCTTCGCAGTCTATTATCCTTGCGTCCTTGCCCACGCCATCGAGTATTTCTTCATCCGTACCAACGGCGGTTATTATGCCGTTTTCCATAGCCGCCGCGCTTTGGAACACGCCGCGCTCAACATATATTTTTCCGTTAATAAGTACCGTTTTCATTTTGCCCATATCCTTTCTTTATCTTTCGTAAACGCATTTGCCGCCCACAAACGTGCGCAGCACCTTCGCTTCAAGTATCTCCATATCGGTGCAGCTCACAAGGTCCGTATCCAGCACTATAAAGTCCGCATACATGCCTTCCTTTATTTTGCCCTTCACGCCTTCTTCGCCCGTGCAGTACGCGCCCTGCGCGCTGTAGCAATACAGCGCCGTTTCCCTATCCAGTATTTGCTGCGGCAGGAAGGGGCCGCTGCCGTTAAGATCGCGGCTGGTAACGGCGCAGTATATGCCCGGCAGCGGGCGGAAGGCTTCCACGGGGCAATCCGTGCCGAAGGGCGCATGCACGCCAAGGCGTATGTAATCCGCCCATGCATAGGATGTGCTGCCAAGCTCCTTTCCCACGCGGTCGTAAACAATATGCATATCGTAATTTATGAACACGGGCTGAATGTATGCAATAACGTCCAGCTCCTTAAACCGCTCCACCTGCGCCTTATCCGTTATTTGGCAATGCACTATGCCGTGGCGCGGATGAAGATGCGGCATTTCCCGCCGCGCATACTCTATTGCGTTAAGGCACATTTCAACCGCCCCGTCGCCGATGGCGTGTATTATAGCTGGCATATTGTGGCTGTGCGCGCGCAAAACGAGCGAGTTCAGCTCCTCCTGCTCATATATTGCAATGCCGCGGGTGGTGGGGTCGTCCGCATAGGGCTTGCGCATGTATGCCGTGCGCGCGCCGAGCGAGCCGTCGCTCAATAGCTTTACGCAGTTTATTTTGAACGTGCGGTTGCCGAAGCTGTTGTCAAAGCCATGCTTATCGAAAAATTCGTCCATGTCCGCATGGGTGGGCAGCAGCGCCTGCTCCGCCATTCTCAGCTTAAAGCGGCCCTCCTCCGCCGCCGTGCGCAGCAGCGCCATCATTTCGTATGCGTGGCCTTCGGGGCAGTATTTGAAATCGTCGGACTGTATGCTGGTTATGCCGCATTCAAACAGATCCTTCTGGCAGTCTATCATCATTTCAAGAAGCTGTTCACAGCCGGGCATGGGCAGGCGCGCCTTAATGTCGTCAAACACGCCCTCCTTTATTACGCCGTTGGGCGTGCCGTCGGGATAGGTTTCGGCATATACGCCGTATTGCCCCACGGTATCCTTATTTATGTTCATCAGCTCCATGGCCTTTGAATTCATAACGCCTATATGGAAGCAGGCGCGCATTATAAGTATGGGATATTCCGTTGTTATCGCGTCCAGCTCCTTCGCCGTGGGGAAGCGCTGCTCATCGGTAAAATAATCGTGGTTCCAGCCTTCGCCCGTGAGCCACAGGCCAAGCGATGGGTCGTAATTCTGCTCGTAGGCGCGCCGCATACGCGAAAGCACTTCCTTGAGCGATGTGCAGCCGTATAGGTCAACGGCGGTCTTTTGGGCGCGAACATAGTGCAGATAGTGCATATGGCTGTCGTTAAAGCCGCTCATTACGAAATTGCCGCCGCAGTCTATTGTTTCAAGCTCCTCCTGCGGATGCACACTAAGATAGGCCTCCGTCTCCTTTTCGCTGCCTACGCAGGCAAAAAAGCCGCCTATCACAACCGCCGCCTGAGCATGGGGACGAGCCTTATCCATGGTGGCAATGTTTGCGTTCTTTATCCAAAGGGTCATTCAGGGTAAACCTCCCGTTTGTATTCACGTGTTCAATTATATATTATATTAAATCATCACACCAAAACGCAACGGCAAAAATGTTTATATATGCCTTTTGGCCAAGCTGTATTGACAAGGCGGGCTTTTTCCAATAAAATGTGACGTGGACTATGATGCGGAACAGTAATCGTTTCCCGCGGGCAAAGAGAGCCCCCGTTTTGCTGAAAGGGGGAGCCGCGGTGCGGTGAAGCTCGCCGCGGAGTCTGCCGCGGCAATGCGCGGCGCGTTCCTCGCGTTACAGGGGGCTAAAGCGGGCGGTTTATGCCGCCAAGCGGAGTGGTACCGCGGAAAAATGTTCCGTCTCTTGCAATATAAGAGGCGGCTTTATTTTTTATACAAAGCATGAAAGGATAAAAACCGATGTCAGAGCGCTACGAACACGACCCGATAGAGCTGAAATGGCAAAAGCGCTGGGAAGAAGCGCATTGCAACGAAGCCAAAACGGATTACACCAAGCCCAAGTTTTACGGGCTTATCGAATTCCCCTATCCTTCCGGCCAGGGGCTTCACGTTGGGCACCCGCGCCCGTTCACGGCAATGGACGTTATTTGCCGCAAGCGCAGGCTGGAGGGCTACAACGTGCTGTTCCCCATGGGCTACGATGCATTCGGCCTGCCCACGGAGAACTACGCCATAAAAACCGGCATACACCCCGCCAAGGTGACGGAGACTAACATTGCCCGCTTCCGCGCGCAGCTTAAAAGGCTGGGCTACTCCTTCGATTGGTCCCGCGAAATAAGCACGGCGGATCCGGAATACTATAAATGGACGCAGTGGATTTTCCTTAAGCTTTACGAGCACGGCCTTGCCTACAAGGCGGAAATACCCATAAACTTCTGCACCTCCTGCAAGGTTGGCCTTGCCAACGAGGAGGTCGTGGACGGCGTATGCGAACGCTGCGGCGGGCAGGTAATACAGATGGTGCGCAGCCAATGGATGCTCAAGATAACCGAATACGCGCAGAAGCTTATAGACGATCTGGACAAGGTGGACTACATTGAGCGCGTTAAGACGCAGCAGCGCAACTGGATAGGCCGCAGCGAAGGCGCTGAGGTGGACTTTATAATAGCAAACACGGACGATAAGCTGACCGTTTACACCACCCGTCCGGACACGCTCTTTGGCGCGACATACATGGTAATAAGCCCCGAGCATCCATATATAGACAAATATAAGGACAGGATAACCAACTGGGACGCCGTTGCCAAATACCGCGAGGAGGCCGCCCACAAGAGCGACTTTGAACGCGGCGAGCTTAATAAGGAAAAAACGGGCGTTGTGCTTGAAGGCGTGAGCGCAATCAACCCCGTTACCAAGAAGGAGATACCCATTTGGGTTTCCGACTATGTATTGATGAGCTACGGCACGGGCGCAATAATGGCCGTTCCCGCGCACGACACGCGCGACTATGAATTCGCAAAGACCTTCAATCTGCCAATAGTAGAAGTAGTTGCGGGCGGAGACGTCAGCAAGGAAGCATACACCGAATGCGAACACGGGCGCATGGTGAACTCCGGCTTCCTTAACGGCATGGAGGTGGCAGAGGCCAAGAAGGCCATTGCCGATTACCTTGAAAAGGAAGGCATAGGCCACCGCAAGGTGAACTATAAGCTGCGCGACTGGGTATTCGCCCGCCAGCGTTACTGGGGCGAACCGATACCCCTTGTAAAATGCGAAAAGTGCGGCTGGGTTCCCCTTCCGGAGAGCGAACTGCCGCTGAAGCTGCCCATGCTTGACGATTTCTCCCCCACGGACGATGGCAGTTCCTGCCTTGCCCGCGCAAAGGATTGGCTGCACACCACCTGCCCGCATTGCGGCAGCCCCGCCGTGCGCGAAGCGGACACTATGCCCAACTGGGCGGGCTCCAGCTGGTACTTCCTGCGCTATACAGACCCGCATAACGACAACGCCCTTGCTTCGCCAGAGGCGCTGAAGTATTGGATGCCCGTTGACTGGTACAACGGCGGCATGGAGCACACCACGCTGCACCTGCTCTATTCCCGCTTCTGGCACAAGTTCCTTTACGACATCGGCGTTGTGCCCACGCCCGAACCGTATATGAAGCGCACCAGCCACGGCATGGTGCTTGGCGAAAACGGCGAGAAGATGAGCAAGTCCCGCGGCAACGTTGTAAATCCGGATGATTACATCAAGGAATACGGCGCGGACGCATTCCGCATGTACATAATGTTCATGGGCGCGTTCGATCAGCCCATCCCCTGGAACACGCAGGGCACCAAGGGCTGCCGCAAGTTCCTTGAGCGCGTATGGCGTTTGCAGGACATGATAAGCGACGCTCAGGGCGTGCGCGACAGCGTGAAGGCCAGCTACCACGCCACAATAAAGAAGGTGAGCGAGGACATAGAGCGCATGAAGTTCAACACGGCGATAGCCGCCATAATGAGCTTCGTGAACGATATTTACGCCACCGGCAGCATAACGCGGGACGAGCTGAGGACGCTTTTGATACTGCTGTTCCCCTTCGCGCCGCACATTGCGGAGGAAATAAACGAAGCCGCCAAGCTCGGCTCCCCCATATACGAGGCGCGCTGGCCCGAATATGACGAGAGCGCACTGGTAGCGGACAGCGTGGAAATAGGCGTGCAGATAAACGGCAAGGTTCGCGCCCGCATAATGGTTCCCGCCAACGCCGCCAAGGAGGAAATAGAGAAGCTTGCGCTTGAAAGCGCCGAAGTGAAGCCCTTCACCGAAGGCAAGACCGTGCGCAAGGTGATAGTTGTAAAGAACATAGTGAACATAGTTGTGGCGTAAACGCCGCATAGGATTAGGGGGACGGGTTGCCGTCCCCTTTGTTTTTTATACTGCCCCTCTCCCCTGCACACTATCGTCACACCTTGCGTCACACAAAAAACGTAGATAATTAGCCTGTTTGTGACGATGTGACGCAAGTGACGATAGTGTGCAGGGGGGTTAAATTCGTTTAACCGTTCTTATTAGCCTTACTCCAGCAGCTCCACGCCCATGGCGCTGAGGTCTTGGTCGGTATATGTGCGGCTGGCGTGGCTGAGCGCGCGGCCGCGGCTGCGGTTCTTTGCGGCGGCGCTTGAGTGCTGCTCAATATCCTGCCTTGCGGAGTCAAGGTCACTTATGCCCTGCGCGTGCCAGCGCTCCACCGTGCGCTTTATGGCAGCCCAGGGCTTGTCGCTCGCGCGGCAGCTTTCCGCGCAAAGCAGAAGCAGCTCCGGCGCAATGTTCATGCGCGTGCGCCACATGTCCGCATCGTCCTGCTGTGCGGCTGTAGGGGCGCGATTTATGCCCGCACGGGCAAGCATCATGCGCGCAAGCTCTCGGCTGGCGTCCCGCTCACGCCTAAGCGCAGCTATGGCCTCCGGCGTTATGGCCCCGTTTGAGCGGAAGGTTGAAAGCACCGTATCCAGATACTTAAAGCTGGGCTGCGCCGCGCTTGTCAGCTCCCCAAGGGCAAGGGATATCACCTCGTCGCTCATGCCCCATTCCTCTTTCCATTTGGCGTAAAGGGCAAGCTCGTCCTCCGTTGCAGCGCGCCTCAGCTTCCAACGAGAAAGTATCTTCTGCGCGCCCGCAATGCGCTCATCTCTGCGGGCTATGTATTCGTTCGCGCTCTCTATCGTGGAAACGTTTGCGTCCGCCCATGCCTTTGCCTCCGCATTCATCTGCCAAAGCTTAACCTTGCTGCCGCGCCGCCGTGCGCAGTCGCTCACCACAAGCGCCGCCGTTTCCTCGCTGAAGCCGAATACCTCTATCCAGTCGCATATTGCGCTCAGCTCGCTCCCCGTGAACACGCGCCCGGGCACGGCCTTGCTCAGCCGCTCTATAAGCGAAGCATAGCGCCGCGTGCGCTCGGCAGGGGCAATGGATTCGGTTTTCAGGAACTCCACTATAAGCGGCTCCCCGCTCGCTATGCGCACCAAGCCCAGCCGCTGCCAATACGCGAATGCATCGCAAAGCTGAGCATCATCCATGCCCAATGCGTCCGCAATGTCCGGCGCATCGCCGCGGCCTGCGGCCATCAGCCCGTATATGTATGCCTTAACAGCCCCATCGGGCGCTGTGGGCATATAGTCTATTATAAATGCGTTATCTATCGCCGTAACGCCCGCATGGGCGGACTGCGTAACAAATCGTGCCAAGCGTGGCTCCTTTCCTGCGCCTTTGGCGGCATTAAAGCTTATAAAGCTCTCTAAACTTTGCCGTAAGGTAATCCGTGTAATACGCGGGGTCAAATTCGCCGCAAAGCACGTTCCGCGTAAGCTCCGCCGTGGGCTTGAGCCTGCCGAAGCGGTACAGCCGCGCCGTGAGCCATTCAACAATGGGCTTCACGCCGCCCGCGGAGACAACCTTGCCGATGTCCATTTCCTTAGAGATGTTGTGATATATCTGCGCGGAATACGCGCTGCCCACGCAGTAGGACGGGAAATAGCCTATCATGCCGCCCGACCAATGGCTGTCCTGCAATACGCCGTGCGTATCGTCCGGCACGTCCACGCCGAGGTATTCCTTATAAAGCCGGTTCCATTCCGCGGGAAGCTCATCAACGCTCAGCGTGCCCGCTATCAGCCTTTTCTCTATCTCGTAGCGCACCATTATGTGCAGCGGATAGGTAAGCTCATCCGCCTCCGTGCGGATAAGGCTGGGCATGGACTTGTTGGCCGCGCGGTAGAGCATTTCTTCGCTTACGCCCTGCATCTGCTCCGGGAATATCTCCTTCATTTTGGGATAAAGCAGGGCTATAAATTCGCGGCTGCGGCAGATCATGTTCTCAAACAGGCGGGATTGGCTTTCGTGCAGCGTCATTGTAGCCCCGCCGGAAAGGGGAGAGCCTATAAGCTCATCGCCCATGTTCAGCTCATAAAGGCAATGCCCGCCCTCATGCGCAACGCTGAACATATTTGAAAGCACGTCGTCCTCATGATAATGCGTGGTAAGGCGCACATCGTGCTTGTTGAATTCGGTTGTGAAAGGATGCTCCACCTCCCCTATAACGCAGCTGTCGCGGTCTATGCCGAGGAAATCCATAACAAAGGAGGATAGTCTGCGCTGCCCCTCTATCGGGAACGGACGATGGAGCAGGGAATCATCCGCCTGATTGCCCGATTGGCAAACGGCGTGTATTACCGGCACAAGCTTCGCCTTTACGTTTGCAAAGAAGGGGTCAAGCATTTCAACGCTAAGACCCTCCGAGAACTCCTCCAGCAGCGCGTCGTATGTGTCCTTACCGGGGTACATATGCGCCATAAGGGACTTCTGCGCGGCGATTATCCTTTCAAGGTACGGCTTAAAAAGCGGATAATCGTTGGTCTGCTTAGCCTCGCGCCATTTAACGCTTGCTTCGCTTATCAGCCGCGAATACGCCGCGTATTCCTCAATAGGCACGTTTTCAAGCTTCTTGAGCTGCTTGAGCTCCTCCTCAACCTCTCTCCTTGTTATCTCGTCCAGGCTTTCGCTGTTGGCGTTCAGCTTGTTGAGCAAGCCGCGCACCTCTTCATTCACCTGCAATTTGTAGCTTTCCTCGCTCAATATTGCCATCGTCTCCGCCATGTGCGGCGCGCCGTTCTTGGGCATTGCCGTTTCGCTGTCGTAGCTCAGCACGCCCATCGCGTGGCTGAGTGCGTTGCGCTTTGCCAATATGGCCTTGTATTGCTTCACGGTGTTCTGCATGGTTATATCTCCTTATTCATTATTCTTCGTTCTTTATCCTGCCCGCAATGGCATATGCTTCGTTGCGCGCAATGTCGCACAGGGCGCTTATCTGCTTCGCCGCGTCCTTAACGCTCACCCCGCGCCCAATAAGCTCCCGCGCCATATTCTCCGCCCTCTCCGCTGCGTTTTCGCCCCGCTCCTTTGCCCCTGCAACTACCATTACGCATTCGCCCTTGGGCGGCGTATCGGCATACATATCGGCAAGCCCGCTCAGCGTGCAGCGCACCACCTGCTCGAATTTCTTTGTCAGCTCCCGCACCAGCGCGCATTGCCTGTCCCCAAGCATGGCGACAAGCTCCTTTGCCGTTGCGGCTATGCGCAACGGACTTTCATAGAATATCAGCGTGCCTTTGTGCGCGCCTATTTCGGCTATGGCCTCGCGCCGCTTTTTACCGTCCCGCGGCAAAAAGCCCACGAAGCAGGCGTTCCTTGTGGGCAGCCCGCTCATTACCAGCGCCGTAAGCGGCGCGCTTGCCCCGGGCAGCACGGTGTATTTAGCCCCCGCTGCAATGCATCCCGCAACCAACGCTTCCCCCGGGTCGCTTATGCCGGGCATCCCCGCGTCGCTCACAAAGGCTATCGCCTCGCCCGAAAGCACGCGCTCGGCAATCTCCTCCGCGCGCTGCCTTTCGTTATGCTCATGGCAGGCGATAAGCGGCTTTTTTATCCCAAGGTGCGTCATCAGCTCCCGCGTTCTTCGCGTATCCTCGCAATATACGGCGCTCACGCCCTTCAGCGTGTCTATCGTGCGCAGCGTAATGTCCGATAGATTGCCTATCGGCGTTGCGCAAAGATACAGCATGGGTTCAAGCTGCACCGTTGTTTCAATATCGCTCATTGCTGTTCCTCCAGTATAATGCGGCTCAGCTCCGTTCCGGCGCCGCCGCCCTTTCGCCCCTCCGCCAGCGCCAGATACGGCGCCTTATCCGCGCGGGACTGCACAAGGCAAAGCCGCTTTATGGCAAAATCCGCCTGCTGCATCGCCGTACAGAGCTGCTGAATGTATTTGGCGGGATAACACACAAAAAACCGCCCGCCCTGCTTAACGACGCGCTTTGCGCACTGCGCCGCTTCGTATATATTCAGCGTGTCGTCAAACGCGCTTGTTGCGCGGCTTTGGTTGGGGCTTTTTGTGCCGCCTGAAAAATACGGCGGGTTGCACACCGCCCCGTCGAACCTGCCGAACTCCGCTTCCGTAAGCGTCCGCGCGTCGCATTGTTCAACGCTTATATGCTCCCCAAGCTTGTTCAGCTCCACGCTCCGTTTAGCCATGCGCACGCATTCGCCGTCAATATCCGCCGCAACAAAGCTTACGCCGCATTTGGCGTATGTCAGTATCGCCAGTATGCCCGTGCCCGTGCCAATGTCCAAATACCGCTCCCCCGCGTGCGCGCGCACAAAGTCAGTCAGCAGCACCGCGTCATGCCCGTATGCAAAGCGGGAATCGGAGCGCACGATAACAAGCCCATCCCGCTGAAGGTCGTCAATAATTTCCATCGCGTCAGCTTTGCCTTCTCTTTATCCGCTCGTATTCCGCCATGAATGCTGCGCTCGCCATGTCGCTTGGCATGTTCCATACGCTTGGCGCTATCGACAGGCAAACAAGCGGCGCTTCCGGCGCGCAGTTGCGCTTGAACTGCTGTGAGAAGAACCTTCTCAGGAACGTGCCGAGCGTGCGGTACACTTCCTCCTCCCCAAAGTCCAGCGTGCCGAGGGCAATGTCGTAAAGCTCCTTCGGTCCCTTGCCTTTAAGGAAATAGTATAAGAACAGATCGTGCAGTTCATAGCTGCCCACCAGCTCCTCCGTCTTTTGGCTTATCTCCCCGCCGTTTGCGGGCAGAAGCTCCGGACTTACGGGCGTGGCCAGAATATCGCGCAGTATTGCGTCCGCATCCGCGCCGAAGTCCGCGCCCACCGCCGCCACCACGCGGCGTATTATCGTCTTTGGTACCGATGCATTCACGCCGTATTGCGCCAGGTGATCCCCGCCGAAGGTGGTCCAGCCGAGCGCAGCCTCGCTCAAATCGCCGGTACCAACGTCCAGCAGCCCTTCTTCATTGGCAATGGAAAGCAGTATCTTGGTGCGTTCGCGCGCCTGCGCGTTTTCGTAAACGGAGTTGTGGTTGGCCTCATCGTGGCCTATATTTGCAAAATGCTCGCGGCAGGCCGCCGCAACGGATATTTCCCTGCATTTGCAGCCAAGCGCTTCAACAAGGGCGCGGCTGTTGTTCTTGGTGCGGCTTGTTGTGCCGAAGCCCGGCATGGATACGCCGGTTATCATGCCGCGGCCTATTCCCATTTCGTCCGCCGCCGCGCACGCCACCAGCAGCGCAAGCGCGCTGTCCAGCCCCCCGCTTACGCCTATAACAAAGCCCTTTGCATGAATATGCTCCGCCCTGCGCACAAGCGCCGCCCTTTGCAGCGCGAAAAGCCGCCTGAGCTGCGCCTGAGCCTTATCAGGGTCGTTTGAAACGTAGCCTTCCTCCTCCGCCTCGGTAAACGGTTCAAAGGCGCTCAGCTTATCTATGCACACGTCCGCATAAACGAACGCATCGCACGAAAGGGGCTCTGATTCGGCCAGTATTTCGCCGTTTGCGGCTATTGCGCAGTACCCATCGAACACAAACGCCGTTGTGCTTTCCCCGCGGGAGGGCAGCGCCATTGCGGCGGCCATGCCCGTGCGCGCGCTGTATGCGGCAAGGCTGCTCCTGACCGCGCCGTAGCTTTTTGCCGTGGCGTTTATTGCGCCGGAAAGCAGCATGATGTGCCCCTCCCTCGGCTCTCCCTTGGCAAATATCTGCCCCGCGAAGCCCACGCTCAGGCGCGGTATTGGCGTTAGTGTGGACAGGGACGCCGCCCCGCGCGGAACGGCAGGCGCAAAGCCGAACGGATTTGCAGCCCCGCGGGAGGCGGGTATAACGGCATATATCCTGCCGCCCCTGAGCAGCGCAATGCAGCTGCGCACGCGGCCATCAACCATATACGGCAGGCCTATGCTAACAAAAAGCCAGGTATGCTTAGTGGCCTCCGCCACGGCGCCGAGCGCTTCGCGGCAGGCGTTGAGCATGAGCGGATGCTCCATAAGGGAGCCAAGCGTTGCCCCGCAAAGGAAAAGCTCCGGCAGCACAAGATAGTCCGCCTCAGCCTTTTCGGCGCGGCGTATGGCGCTTATTGCGGCGGCAGCGTTAGCCTTAGGGTCTCCCAATACTATTTCCGGCGATGCCGCGGCAAGGCGCACCGGCGCATCGCTCTGCGTTGCAAGCATACATTCGCTCATGGTAATACCTCCATAATTTCGCATAAACTTATTCTATTATACACCACGCATACCGCGCAGGAAAAGCACAATATAAAAGCAGCGCCCGCATATGGGGCGCAGCATTGTGCTTTTTTGTGTTATTTGAACGTATATCTCATTTCAACGTTTTCGCTTTGGCGCGCCTTAAAGCCAAGCTTTTCATAAAGCGGCCTGCCCATCGGCGTTGCGGAAAGCTCTATATACGCAGCGTCGTTTTCCCTTGCCTTCAGCTTCAGCATTTCCATAACAAGGCCCGCGTAGCCCTGCCTGCGGTATTCCGGATATGTCCAAACGCTGACTATGCTTGCAAAGCGCCCGTTTGGGCGGGAAGGGCTGGGCGGGTTTTCGTAAACGCCCAAAATGCCCGTGGATACGGCCTTGCCGTCCTGCTCTACTATGGCGGCGTAGCAGTCGCGGTTAAGGTGCCGCTCAAAATAGCTTTTCAGGTTTGCTTTGCGCAGTTCGTATGTTTCGGGATGCGGGCCGTTGTTCGCATCCGAAAAGTCCAGCCTAAGCTGAATAAGCGTATCTATATCTTCACTTTCTGCCAGTTTTACCGAATAACTCATTATTTCCCCTTTCTTGACCTGCGGCCTGCGCTTTGGCGCATGTATCCGCCGCGCAGGCTTTTAACATCGCTCACGGTTATTACAGCATTGGGCGCAACGGAATTGATTATATCCATGGCCTCGGGCGCAAGCTTGCGGCGCAGGGTTGACATGAGCATATATCTATCGGTATCGTCCCTGCCCTGAACCTTCATCTCGCTCAGTCCGAACCCGTGCGCACGGAGCGCATCGCCTATTTTATCCGCCGTTTCCGCCTCCATAACAACGCACTGTATGGAGCATAGGCCGAAGGCAAGCCTTTCCTCAAGCCAGCTTCCCGCGTAGTTGCCCAATGAATACGCAAGCGCGTAGGCAACCATTTTCCATGGGTCGCTTTGGTAATTGCTCAGCACGTTGCCCGCTATTATGAGCCAAAGCGTAATCTCTATCAGCGCAAGCAGCGCGCCTATCGCGCGTTCGCCGCGGTTTATGAGCACAATTCTAAGCGTGCAGAGCGTAACCTCCAGTATTTTCCCCAGAAATATGCAAATATAAACAATAAGCGTTGTCCCTGCAAAAAACGTGCCGAGTATTTCGAATAACTTAGTCATAAACATCTCTCCTTCCGATAACAAATAATCCAAACCGTACAGATATTATATTACCTACAATCTGCCTAATAATCAATAGCCGCAGAAAATATATTAAAACGGGCCGGCCGCGGTGCAGCCAGCCCATTCGTTGGGGGAAGGTATATGCGCTTTATTCCTTAATAAGTATGCCGTCCGTATCCACGGCCTTGCCCGCTATGGTGAGCTTCACTTTGCGGGAGCCGTGCAGCAGCACAAATTCGCCGCTGCCCTTTTCCATTGCCGCGCTGGCGCTTATAACGCTCTTCTGTGACGCGGTAACGAACACTATTTTGGTAATGCCCTGCCTGCTGAGCGCAAACAGCCCGCCGCGCTCTATTATAAGCTTGGCTTCCTTTTCATCGGTAGTGATGGTAAGCACGCCGCCCTTCTGCACGGCCTTATAGGCAATGCTCCTGCCCTGCTTATCGGCAACGCGGTAAAGCTGAATGCGCTCATGGTGCGCCATAGGCTCGGGCTGGGGAGCGGGTTCGGGTTCGGGGATTATAAGCGTTCCCAGGGGAACCGTTATATCCTTGCCGTCCACGGTAACTACCTTGGTTATTATGTATTCGCCCGGTTCCGTGGGGAAAACTGTGCTGCCGTTGAACATGGTATCGGACACGGTTATGCCGTCGCGCTCTGTTATAAGATTTATATCGCCGTTGGGCAGAACCTCCACCTGCGCGGGGATTATATCCGTACCGTTGCCGCCGTTGATATATCCGTTCAGCGTGGTTTTATCCGTGCCGGAAATGCCGTTGATGGTCGCCGTGTCGCTTATGAACACATGGCCGTAATGCTCGACCCTGCTGCAGTCGCTGCCGATATAGCCTTTCATATTCTCAAGCAGCTTGCCCAGCGGGTTTTCGCGCGTAACGCTGTTCTTTTCCACTACGCCCGTGGTAAGCTTCGCGTTGCCGAGTATCATTATATTGCCGTTGAAAACATAGTCATCCGTCGCGCCGAGCGCCGCCGCAAAGGTATATAGGTTGCCGTCATATTCGCTTACGCCCGTACGCGCTGTAACTTTGGCGTTGCCGCTGATTATTATTGTTCCTTTGAAGGATGCTTCACAGCCGCTGCCTATGCCCGCTCCGTTCTTTCCGCTTACCGCGGTAACGTCTGCATTATCGGTTATGGTCACGGTACCGTTCAGATTCTCTTCATCGCCCGCGCCTATGCCCGCGCCTTTGCGTCCGCTTGCGGCAATGACCTTCGCGTTGCCGCGAATGTTTATGGTGCCGTTCATGTTTCCCTCGTTGCCGCCGCCTATGCCCGCGCCATCATACTTCGAAAACGCGAACACCTTCGCATTGCCGCCTATATTTATTGTGCCGGTTTTTGTAACGTCGGAATCATTGCCGCTGCCTATGCCCGCGCCGCTATTGCTGGTGGCGGTAACGTCGGCGTTGCCGTCTATGTTTATGGTGCCGCTCATGCCGCCCCAAAGGCCGCTGCCTATGCCCGCGCCGCTGCCGGTGCTGTCCGCGTTAACGCTTGCATTATCGCCTATGTTTATGGTGCCGCTCATATCGCCTTCGCCGCCGGTACCCATGCCCGCGGCACTCCCTTCGGACTTAGCGGTAACTTTGGCGTTGCCGCCTATGGTGATGGTGCCGCTCATATCGCCGCCATCATCAAGGTTCATCCATGGGCTGCGCCATGTTCTTACGCGGCCTGTGCCTATGCCCGCGCCGTATTTGTTGCCGGCGGATGCGTTAACCGTGGCGTTGCCGTCTATGGTGATGGTTCCGCTCATGTTGCCGCCCTGGGCGTTCCTGTTCTCGTCCTCCGTTATTGCGCCCGCGCCTATGCCCGCGCCGCCGGAAAGCGTTCCGAATTTTTCATCCCCGGGTATTCCGCTATCGTGATAGACCGAATTATCGCCGCCGGTCGTAACGGTAACGTCGCCGGTAATGTGTATATTGCCGGACATATCCTCGCCCGCGTTGCTGCCTATTTTGGCGGAGTCCTGCAATATGCCTTCCCTGCCGTTATGCTCCGCAGTGAGCGAACCCGTGCCGTCTATTGTTAAATCGCCGGAGGACACGCGCAGCGCAGCGCTGTCGCCATCGGCATTCAGCTTGTTTTCCCCTTCAACCGTAAGGTTAAGGTTAGAATCGCCGACGTCTATTGCGCTGTCCGCACCGGAAGCGATGTTTATATCCTTTATCGTTATGTTCGCTTCCGCGTCCCCTTCCGTGGAAACGGTTATGGTATTGTCCGTCGCTTTCTCGCTGTCCCGCTGGGTGATAACAGTGTCGCTATCCGCAACGGCATCGTTATTGCCCTGCTTAACGGATTGGCCGTTTTCGTTTGCAATAACGGTTATGTCGCCATCTTCAAGATACCATGTGGCCGCAAGCGCCGTAGGCATAAGGCACACGGCAAGCATAAGCGCCACAATGGAGATAATTGTTCGTTTCAGCTTCATTGGTCGGTGTTCCTCCTTTTATCAGAAATTGCGATAGAAATACTGATACTTTATTATAACCGATAGTTAACGCAATAGCAACATAATTTGTAATATATTCAATTTAACTTATTTTAGTATACAAAAACAATTCTACAAACAAATGCAGAACGGAGTGCGCACCAATTCCACGGCGCATGGATTGCGCAACAGCGCGTTGCTTTACCGCGGGCGGCTTTAATGATATAGTAATGCCGTATGGAGGCGATAAACATGGAAACAGGTAATATTTTATATGAACTGAGGACGAAAAACGGACTTTCTCAGGATGAGTTGGCGCAGAAGCTATTCGTAACGCGGCAGGCCGTGTCCCGCTGGGAGAATGGCGAAACCGTGCCCAATACGGAAACGCTGAAGCTGCTTTCGCGGCTTTTTGACGTGTCCATAAACACGCTGCTCGGCTCCCCGCAGAAGCTTGTTTGCCAATGCTGCGGCATGCCGCTTGAGGATTCGCTCATGAGCCGCGAGGTTGACGGGGACATAAACGAAAAATACTGCAAATGGTGCTATAATGACGGCAAGTTCAAATATCTTGACATGAACACACTCATAGATTTCTGCGTGAACCACATGGCAAGCGAAGAATGGCCCGAGGAGCGCGTGCGCCAATACATGGGCGAAATGCTGCCCAAGCTTGAATACTGGAAGGAAAAAACGGAATAAAAAACAAGTCTCCGGACGGATAGCCGAACGGAGACTTTTGCTTTACATAGGAATAAATTATTTATCCAACTCACTGGTGCAATGCGGGCAGCGGGTGGCGTCGATGGCTATCTCGCTTTTGCAGAAGGGGCAAACCTTGGTCGTGGGCGCGGCCGGGGGTTCCGCAACGGGCTTTTTGCCTATACCCTTGAGCATGTTCATGGCCTTGACCACGAAGAAAAGCACAAGTGCAACAATGAGGAAATTGATTATAGCCATTATGAACGCGCCGTACTGAACGTCCACCTCGCCTATTTTCAGCACAAGGTCGGAAAAGTCCACCTTAACAAGCAGGCCAATCAGCGGGGAGATGATGTTGTTCACAAGGGAATTTACAATGCTTGTGAACGCCGCGCCGACCATCATGCCGACTGCTAAGTCCATCGCGTTGCCCTTTATGGCAAACGCCTTGAATTCTTCAAAAAACTTCTTCATGCTTTGATACCGTTCCTTTTATAAAAATAATTATTAAAATACCCTTTTGCCGTAAAGGAAGTTACGGTCGCTCCAGCCGCCCCAGCTTGTTATGCATACGCAGCCTTCGCTTGCGGATGCGTGTATAAGCTTGCCGCCGCCAAGCCATATGGCAACGTGGGTTATGCGCGTATCCGAGCCTTCGGATTTATAGAATATCAAATCTCCCGGCTGCAAATTCTCCTTGCCGTAAACCGTGGGCCAGGAATCAATCTGCCCCATGCCGGCGGAGTTATAATAGCGCGTCATCTTGCCAAGGGGCTTTAAGCAGTAATACACAAAGCCGGAGCAATCGAACTTATCCGGCCCTTTGCCGCCGAGTACGTAGCGCACGCCTATCTGCTGCTTTGCAAGGGCTATGAAGTCCGATACTCCGCCGCCGTAATTTGGCGCGGGTGTGGAGGGCGCGGACGTGGGCGCGGAGGTTGGGGCGCTGCTTTCCAGTACGGTGGCGCTGCTTGTGGCGTCCGGCGCGGTAGTCTTGCCGGGCTTGGGCGTTTTTGTCGGCTTAGGCGTTTTGGTGGGCTTAGGCGTTGGTGTAGGCGTGGGCGTGGGCGTTGGGTCAATGAGCGGCTTCGCCTTGGGGGAATACAGCAGCTCAAGCGTAAAATAATCCGCCTCGCCGGTTATTTCAAGCTTGTTCTTTTTCTGGAATGCGGCTGTTGCGCGGCCGGTAGCCGTGCCGAAATAGCCGTTAAGCTTGTCCCCGTAATAGCCAAGCTCCTTCAGCTCATGCTGGAGGGTAAGCACATCCTCCCCCGAGCAGCCCTGATTGATTATGTAGCTTTGCGCGGCGGAGCTGAAAAGTATCTGCTGCGTCTGCTCGTCCGCGTCGCCCGTCTCCTTCAAATGGTGCGCCCGCTGGAAGCTCATGACCGCATCCCGCGTAACGGGACCGTAGTAATCCGTTGTTTCATCGCTGCCCATGTAATATAGATCCATAAGCCGCTGCTGCAATGCGCGCACGGCTTCGTCCCGCTGCTCAAACACAAGGGGGGCATACCGCGGCATATCATCGGGCGCGTCGGTAGGGGCCGTAAAGCCCTCCGTACTTTCGGTTGGGAGCGGCTCCGCCGTCATCACCGGCTCGGGCGTAGCTATCTGAATATCGCCCACCTGCGCGGAAGGCTGCGCCTGCTTATTCGGCGCCGTGACCTCTATGCTTTCCGCCCGTGCTTCGTATGCGCCGAGGGCAAGAGGGATGATTATGAACGCGGTCAGGAACGTGCCGCCCACCGTTAACAGGGGCAGCCTGACCCGCTTGAAGAACAATTTTATGCGCGCGCTTCTTTCGCGCCGCTTCTGCCATTTCTTTTCCATAGCTAAATTATAGCCTTTATGGCACTATTTGTCGAGATGGACATGGTTTGTTAACAAATTTGTCCCCTCTCCCGTTGCTATGGCGGGGAAAAACGCTTATACTTATACTACATGTAATACATGCACTTACGGAGGTATTGCCCATGCAGCACGAGATAGTAAAAAGCGCAGCGTTACTGGATAAGAACGGAAACATTGCAGAGCCGGGCTGGGCGCGTTCGCTCATAAGCCGGTATTCCCGCGTGGATATAAAGGCGCATCCCATCCGCATAAAGGAATGGGACTATTATCTTATTTCAAACGACCGCTTCGCGCTGGCGCTGACCATTGCGGACAACGGCTACATGGGGCTGATATCCGCAAGCGTGCTGGATTTTGAAAAGCCGTGGGAGCAGACCACGTCCGTAATGACGGCGTTCCCCATGGGCAAATACAAGCTGCCCGAAACCTCTGCCGCGGGCATTACAAGCTATACCGACAGCCGCGTTAATATGCGCTTCGGCACGGCGAACGGCGTGCGGCACATAAGCTGCGTATTCCATAAATTTTTGCGGGATGAAACGCTTGAAGCGGAGCTGACGCTGACTGATGAGCCGCAGCACAGCATGGTGATAGCCACCCCGTTTGAAAAGCCAAAGGCGTTTTATTATAACCAGAAGATAAACTGCATGCGCTCAGACGGCTTCATGCGCCTTGGCGGGAAAACATATGATTTCAGCAAAGAGGACAGCTTTGCAACGCTGGACTGGGGCCGCGGCGTTTGGACATACGACAACACATGGTACTGGGGCAACGGCAACGGAACGGTGAACGGGCACCGCGTTGGGTTCAATATAGGCTATGGCTTCGGCGACACTTCCGCCGCAAGCGAAAACATGATAATATACGACGGCACGGCGCACAAGCTTTCCAAGGTCAGCTTCAATATACCTGCGGACAGCTACACCAAGCCCTGGACATTCACAAGCGATGACGGGCGCTTTGAAATGGACTTCGTGCCCGTTATAGACCGCGCGGCGCGCACCAATGCGCTTATAATCGAAAGCGATCAGCATCAGGTATTCGGCCGCTTCACGGGCAAAATGGTGCTGGACGGCGGGGACGTAATAGAGCTTAAGGACTTTATGGGCTTTGCGGAAAAGGTCCATAACCGTTATTGATATGCCGCGGGAAAGCACGGCCTGCTTCACGGGACACAGGCCGGAAAAGCTGCCGTGGGGATATAACGAAGCAGACATGCGTTGTTTCGTGCTGAAGGCAGAGCTTAGCAAAATGATACTTCAGGCATACGGCTGCGGATACACGCACTTTATCGCCGGCGGGGCGCTGGGCGCGGATATGTACGCAGCGGAGGCGGTGCTGGAATTAAAGCGAACTCATACGGACATAACGCTTGAACTTGCGCTGCCGTTCCCAACGTTCAACATGAACCTTAGGGGGGAGCTTAGGGAGCGGTTCGATACGATAGTGCTGCGCGCGGACAAGTCAACCGTGTGCGCGGAAAGCTACACGCCGTATTCATACATGCGCCGCAACGCATACATGGTTGATTCAAGCGGGCTTTTGATTGCCATATACGACCACCGTCCGGGCGGAACGAAGAACACCGTTGAATACGCCCGCAAAAAAGGGCGCGGCATTTGGCTGCTGCATCCATAACATTAAAGCACAGGAGAAGAAAAGGCATTATGCCAATAATATCGGCACACGACTTAAAAAAGGAATTTGTGGAAAGGCTGCTTTTTGACGGCGTTTCCTTTGAAATAGGCGAAAAGGACAGGGTTGGCTTAGTCGGCGTGAACGGCTGCGGCAAAACCACGCTGTTCCGTATACTGCTCGGGGAGGAAGGTTACGACGCGGGCGAGCTTTTCCGCGCGAAAAACGCCCGCATAATGAGCATGACCCAGACCATTGCGGACACCAACCAAACCGTATACGACGCGACACTTGAAGCCTTCCGGCCGCTTATGGACGCGGAGGAGGAGCTGAAGCGGGTTGATGCGGAACTTGCCAGTGCCGAAGGAGAGCGGCTGAATACGCTTATAAAGCGCCAGCATGCGCTGAGGGAAGAATATGAGTTCAACGGCGGCATGACATACCGAAGCCGCACCCGCTCCGCGCTAATGGGCCTTGGGTTCACCGAAGAGGAGCTTACAAAGCGCCTTGGGGACATGAGCGGCGGGCAGCGCAACAAGGCGCAGCTTGCAAAGGTGCTTTTAAGCGGGGCGCAATTACTGCTGCTGGACGAGCCCACAAACCATCTGGACATGGACTCGATAGCATGGCTTGAGGACTTTCTTAAAGCTTATCAAGGCGCGTTCATAGTAATATCGCACGACAGATATTTTCTGGACGCGGTAACGCGCCGCACAATGGAAATAAAGAACACCCGCTTTTTTATAAGCGAGGGCAACTACACCCGCCACCGCGAGCTGATGGCGGACGAGCAGGAGATGCTGCGCCGCCGCTACGTAAATACGCAGAAGGAGATACGCCGCATAGAGGGCATAGTGGAGCAGCAGCGCCGCTGGGGGCAGGAGCACAATTTTATAACCGCCGCCAGCAAGCAGAAGCAGGCCGATAAGCTGCGCGCAACGCTTGTTGCGCCGGAACGGAATACGGACAGCATACATTTCCGCTTCCATGCCGATGCGGTAAGCGGCAACGACGTGGTTGTTGCAAAGGGCTTAGCGAAGCGGTTTGACAAAAGCGTTTTTTGCAATGCGGATATGCTTATAAAAAAGGGCGAACGTGTATTCCTGCTTGGGCCGAACGGCTGCGGCAAAACAACGCTGCTTAAAATACTTATGGGCAAGCTTAAGCCGGATGCGGGCTCATATTACCTTGGCGCGAACGTACACCCGGGGTATTACGAGCAGAACGCCGCGGGGCTTAGCGGAGAGGTTACGGCGATAGAGGAAATACGCAACAGCTATCCGCGCATGAGCGATACGGAGATACGCTGTGCGCTGGCGGCGTTCCTTTTCCGCGGGGACGATGTGTTCAAGCCGCTTGAAAAGCTTTCCGGCGGCGAGGTGGCGCGGGTGAAGCTGTTAAAACTGATGCTGAGCGGATCCAACCTTTTGCTGCTGGACGAACCAACGAACCATCTGGACATAGATTCGCGGGAGGCGCTTGAAGGCGCGCTTGAAGAATACGAAGGCACTATGCTCATCGTTACGCACGACCGTTATCTTGTTGAGCGGCTTGCGGACAGGGTGCTGTGCATGAGAGAAAACGGCATAGAAAGCTACATTGGCGGCTACGCGGACTACATTGCCGCCAAGCAGGAGCGCGAAGCGAAGGCAGCCGCCGAAAGGCCCGCGCAGCGTTCACAGGCGGGCGAAGATTACCGCGCCAAGCGCGAACGCCAAAGCGCCATAAACCGCGCAAGCGGGGAATTAAGGCGCGCGGAGGACAGGGTGAACGCGGCGGAAGAGGAACTGAGCAGGCTTGAAGAAAAGCTGGCAAGCCCCGATGTTGCCACCAATTACGTCAAGGCGGCGGAACTCAGCCGCACCATAGACGAAAAGAAGGCGCAGCTCGACAAACTCTATTCCCAATGGGAACAGGCGCAGGAGGCGCTGGATTGGCTGGAAAACGGGTAATCAGCTTATGAAAGCATACACTTTCTCTATTTGCGGATTGTCCGCGGGGGAATAGCCGCGGCACTTTGCGGCTTTGAGCTTCACCCCTTTCGGCACTCCGTGCCACTTTCCCCGCTTGCGGGGACAGCTTTTGGGGCGGAGTTCTGCAACGCCAAAAGGCTCCCCGGACGGGGAGCTGTCAGCGAAGCTGACTGAGGGGTTGACGTAAATAAGTGCAATTCCGTTACAACCCCTCCGGCTTTTGCTTCGCAAAACCCACCTCCCCTTTCAGGGCAGGCTCAATATGGGAGTTTGTGCAGCGCTCAAAAGGCTTCCTCATTGAGGGAGTCAACATTCACCAACAAATAACTACAACCAAAGGAGCGGCATATGCTAAGTTACATCAAATTAAGGATGGCATGATGGGCGCGGGGCTATCGATAAACGGTCTTGCGCCGCAAGGATGGCAAAACATACTTTATTCGATAGGAGTATCATCATGAACATTCAGGATAACATACTTAAACAATATCTGAAAAACGTCTATTTCGTGTGCGGCACGGCATGCGGCGGCAAAAGCACGCTCAGCCGCGCGCTGGCCGAAAAGCACGGCTTTTTGCTCTATGATGCCGACGCGCGCTTTGATGAGCATATAGCGCTGTCCGCCCCCGTTGCTCAGCCGTCTATGAACAGGCGCTTTGCATCGGCGGACGAGTTCTTCGGCAGGAGCGAGAAAGAATATCTAAGCTGGCTTGAGGGCAACAACCGCGAACAGCTCGGCTTTATTCTGCTTGACCTTATCCGCCTGAGCGAAAAGCGCAAAGCGGTGTGCGACGCCCATTTCACGCCGGAGCAAATCAAAGCGCTTACCGAACCGGAACGGGCGCTGTTCCTTATAAAGGAGCCTAAAAACCTGATAGACGATTACTGCGGCAGGCCGGATCACGAGGGCTTCACGCGCTTCATAAGCAGCGCATCCGATCCCACTGCGGCAAAGCGGCGCTGCAACGCCGTGCTTGAGCGGCTCAATTGCGCGGTATACGACAGCATAAAGCGCAGCGGCTGTTTTTACATTGAGCGCGATGCGTCAAGCACAGTTGAACACACGCTGAAAACGGCGGAAGAGCATTTTGGCTTAGCCTAGCCCAAAAGGCTCCCCGGTCGGGGAGCTGGCTGTGAGCGATAGCGAACAGACTGAGGGGGAACATCTCACGACACTTGGCATCTTTGAGTATTTCCCCTTTCGTCACGGCTGCGCCGCGACACTTTCCCCGTAAACGGGGACAGCTTTTATTCTAACCTAAAATTATACAGCAAGGAGCGACACATGGATCCGATAATAGAAAAACTCAGCAAGGCACAGCCGCTGCTGTGGGTGAACCCCAATCTTACGGCGACGGAGGACGCGCTGAGCAGGCTTGACATAACCCGAAGTGACACGGCGGATGCGGAAGCGCGGCTTGAGCGCTTTGCGCCGTATATAATGCTCAAATTCCCGCAGACGGCAGCCTCCGGCGGGCTGATAGAATCCCCGCTTACGGAAACGCCGGCAATGCTTTGGCGGCTACGGCACGAATACGGCGCGCCGATAGGAGGCACGCTGTATGTCAAGCGGGACTGCGATCTGCCCATATCCGGCTCCATAAAGGCACGCGGCGGCATATACGAGGTGCTGAAGCACGCCGAAACGCTTGCCATAAATGCGGGTCTTTTGAAGGAAAGCGATAATTATGCTGTGCTTGCGGAGGAACGGTTTACGAAGTTCTTTTCGCAATACTCCGTGCAGGTGGCGTCCACCGGCAACCTTGGCCTTTCCATAGGCGTTATGAGCGCAGCGCTCGGCTTCCGCACAACGGTACACATGAGCGCGGACGCACGCGAATGGAAAAAGTCGCTGCTCAGGCAGAAGGGCGTTACGGTTATAGAGTACCCTTCGGACTATTCAGCCGCCGTGGAGCGCGGCAGGGCCGCAAGCGCAGCGGATCCGATGAGCTATTTTGTGGACGATGAAAACTCAGTAGATCTATTCATGGGATACAGCGTTGCAGCCGTTCGGCTGAAGGCACAGCTTGACGCAGCAGGAGTAACCATAGATGCTCAGCATCCCCTGTTCGTATACATTCCCTGCGGCGTAGGCGGCGGCCCTGGCGGGGTAGCATTCGGGCTGAAAACCATATTCGGCGACAATGCGCATGTGTTCTTCGTTGAGCCCACACTTGCGCCGTGCATGGTGCTTGGCATGGCGACGGGGCTTGATAACAAAATATGCGTGCAGGACATCGGCCTCAGCGGCAAAACGGAAGCGGACGGGCTTGCTGTCGGCAGAGCGTCCGGCTTTGTAGGTAAGGTAATGCGCGGTCTTTTGAGCGGTGAAGTTACGGTGGATGATGCAAAGCTGTTCGATTACATGCGATCGCTGATAGAAAGCGAGGGGCTGTTCGCAGAGCCCTCCGCCTGCGCGGCGTTCGCGGGGCCCGTTGGGCTTTATACTTATGAAGAAGGGAAGGCGTACATGCGCGCGCACGGGCTGAACATGAAAAACGCCGTGCATATTGCCTGGGCCACGGGCGGCAGCCTTGTGCCGGAATATGAGCGCGAAAAGTATGCCAAAACGCACCTATGAGCAGCTTTTCAGCCCAAGGCATACTTGATATCTGCCCTAAGGAATTAGCCGGCAGACTTGATATTACGCTGTTTGACGAGCTTGATTCAACCAACACATACCTTAAAAAACTTGCCCGCGCGGGCGCCGAAGAAGGCCGCATTATAATAGCCCGGCGGCAAAGCGCGGGGCGCGGGCGGCTTGGGCGCAGCTTTTATTCCGCTGCCGAGGGGCTTTACATAAGCGTGCTTATACGGCCGCATATGAAGGCGGAAGGCATGGTTTTCGTAACGGCTATGACCGCCGTTGCAATGGCGCGGGCGATAGAGCGCACGGTGGATGCGGACGCAATGATAAAATGGGTGAACGACATATTCGTGCGCGGCAAAAAGGTGTGCGGAATACTGTGCGAAAGCGCGTTTGATGCAGATGCGCTCAGTGAATACGTTGTTATAGGCGCGGGCGTGAACATAACCGAGCCTTTTGGCGGCTTCCCCGCAGACATAAGCGCGGTGGCCGGCGCGCTGCTGCCCCATGGCAGCGGGCAGGAGCTCCGTACCTCCCTTGCGGCGGCGTTTTTAGAGGAACTGTTCAGCGACTATGCCCACCTTGATTCCCGCAGTTTCCTTGACGAATACCGGCGGCGCAGCATGGTTACGGGCAAAAGCGTATCCGTTATCTCCCCCACGCTCGCGCGGCACGGAAAGGCCATTGCCATAGACGACGACTGCCGCCTTGTTGTCCGCTTTGACGACGGGACAACGGAGCACGTCTCCACGGGCGAAATAAGCGTAAGAGTAGATTGAGCCGCAGAGGTTTGCGCGTGCTACCCTCCCCTGTGCATGAATATGTATATTATTGTGATAATCGGCAATAATACTGTTAAAATCCAACAGGGGGAAGAAATATATGGAAAGCTGTAAATACGAAACCGCCGCAAAGGGCGGCTGGACGCAGCAGGAGGATAGGCTGCTGCTGAGCGCGGCGCAGTCCGCGCGGCAGGACGGTAGGGCGCTGAGAAGCGTATTTGAGGAGGTTGCGGCGCAAACCGGACGCAAGCCAAACAGCATACGCAATTATTACTACGAGCGCATAAAGCAGGGCGATGTTGAAAGCGAGCTTTGCCGCAGTGCGGCATTCGTGCCGTTTGAGCGGGACGAGGTGCGCGCAATGCTGCGCACAATACTTGCCCAGCGGGCAAAAGGCATAAGCGTGCGCAGCTGCACCCTTGCAATGGGCAACGGGGACACGCGCAGCATGCTGCGCTACCAGAATAAGTATCGTTCCGTTATAAAGAAAGACCCCGCGCTTGTGCGAGAGGTAATGGCGGAACTGACAAACGAGGGCATAGCCGCATTCGATCCTTACGTTCAGCCGCTTGCTTCCCGCAGGGAACGACTGGGCCGCGCGGAGGCGCTGGCGTTCTTCAGCGCGCTGGAGGAGCTGGCGGCATCATACAAAAAGCTGATGCTGTAACGCATAATATGCGCATTGGGCTGAACCCATATCGGGCTCGGCCTTTATTTTTTATGTATAGCTTTTCGGGCGCGGTTATTGTATCATTATGTATGAATCTGAAAAAACGGAGCGGCATGCTATGATAGACAAGGCTAACATACGTCGCAATCTTTCCCGCCTGATGGCGGCAAAAAGCATATCCGGCACGGCGGAGGAGATACAGGGTGCGGAAGTTATACTCGATATGCTTCGCGAGCTTGATTATTTCAAGGCGCACAGTGAAAACATATTCACCGTTCCCGTGGCTGGAGACCCGCTTGGGCGCTATATCGTGGCCGCGCTCATGTGCGGCAGCGCCGCGGGAGACACGATAATACTTACCGGACATTACGACGTTGTTGATGCGGACGAATACGCCCAGTTTAAGGACATTGCATTCGACATGGACGCCATAACCGCGCGCATAGGCGAGCTGCCCATGAGCGAAGAGTGCAGGCATGATTACGAAAGCGGGGATTGGCTTTTCGGCCGCGGCAGCGCGGATATGAAATTCGGCCATGCGCTTATAATTGAGCTTTTGCGGCACTACGGCGAGGATATATCCGCATTGAGTGGGAATCTTCTATATGTTGCCGTATGCGGAGAGGAAACGAACTCCGAAGGCATGCTCACCGCCGCGCCTTTCTTAAATAAGCTTGCTGCCGAGCGAAACTTACATTACCGCTCGCTGCTGCTGAGCGAATGCTATCTTAATGACGACATGGCACACGACCCAACGCGCTATATACATTACGGCGCAACGGGCAAGGTTATGCCGCTGTTCTTTTGCGCGGGCAAGGGCTGCCACGCGGACGAGCCGTTCGTTGGGCTTGACGCAAACGCCCTGAACGCCGCCGTATACGCCCGCCTTGCCATGAATGCGGATTACTGCGAGCATATGCGCGGCGAATGCACCCCGCCGGCGGTATGTCTAAAAATGAAGGATCTCAAGGCCAACTACTCCGTATCCATACCCATGTATGCGGTATCTTATTACAGTTTGCTCACGCTTGACCTTAACCCGGAGGGCATAACGGAGCGGCTGAAGGCCTTGGCGTATGATGCGTTCACAGCCGTGCTTGAAAAGCGGCGGCAGGATATGCGCCGATATGAGCAGCTTATGCCCCGCCCCATCGCAACGCGGGACTTTGAACCGAACGTTATTACCTACGCGGAGCTTTACGCCGCCGTGAAGACCGAGCAGGGCGATATAGACGCGCGCCTTGCCGCCCTTGCCCGCAGCCTTGCGGAACAAAAGACTGAATTGCAGGACATAAGCATTGAACTTGTGCGCTGCCTTTACGAACAATACAGCGACAAGCGGCCCACGATAATAATTGCGTTCATACCGCCCTATTATCCGGACGTGTATATGGATACAGCCGATGCGGACGCGCATAGGCTGCTTTGCGCCGCGGAGGACATAATAGACTATGCCGAAAGGGAGTTCGGCGAAAAGCTGGCGCTGAAGGATTATTACATGGGCCTTTCGGACATGAGCTATACCGGCCTTAGTGAGGAGGCGAACCACGAAGCGCTGTTCAATAACCTTGCCGGGGCGAACATAACATACAGCTTCCCCATGCAGGCATTGAAGGCGCTGCATGTGCCGGGCATAGTGCTGGGCAGCTGGGGCAAGGATTTCCACCAAAGCATGGAGCGGCTGAACGTGCCGTACAGCTTCGGCGTAGTCCCCGCGCTTTATATTAGGATAATAGACTACATTTTCAACAAATAAGCTTTATATACAAGGAGGAACACAAATGATTTCCAGCATTACCAAGGACATAATATACGTTGGCGTGAACGACCATGACGTTGACCTGTTTGAGGGGCAATACATCGTGCCAAACGGCATGGCGTATAACTCATATGTAATTATGGATGAGCGCATAGCCGTTATGGATACGGTGGACGCGCACTTCGGCGAAGAATGGCTTTCCAATGTTAAGGAAGCGCTGAACGGACGCGAGCCGGACTATCTTGTGGTGCAGCATATGGAGCCCGACCATTCGGCAAACATAGTCAATTTCATTGCCGCGTATCCCAACGTTAAGGTAGTAGGCAACACAAAAACCTTCGCCATGATAGCGGACTTTTTTGACATTACCATACCGGAAGAAAACAAGGTTGCCGTTGCCAACGGCGAAAGCCTTTCCCTCGGTGCGCATCAGCTTACGTTCGTTTTTGCGCCCATGGTTCATTGGCCGGAAGTTATGGTAACATATGACGCCAAGGACAAGGTGCTGTTCTCCGCGGACGGTTTCGGCAAGTTTGGTGCGCTGGACGTTGAGGAAGAATGGGACTGCGAAGCAAGGCGGTATTACATCGGCATAGTTGGCAAATACGGCGCGCAGGTGCAGGCGCTGCTCAAAAAGGCTGCGGCGCTGGACATTGCCATAATATGCCCGCTGCACGGCCCCGTGCTGAAGGATAACCTTGCGCACTACATAAACCTTTACGATATTTGGTCAAGCTACCGCGCGGAAAGCGAGGGCGTAATGATAGCCTACACCTCCGTATACGGCCACACCAAGGCTGCGGCTCAACTTCTTAACGACAAGCTTACCGAGCTTGGCTGCAAAAAGGTGGTTCTGTGCGACCTTGCCCGCTGCGACATGGCGGAGGCCGTTGAGGATGCGTTCCGCTACGGCAAGCTGGTGCTTGCCACAACCACCTACAACGCGGACATATTCCCATTCATGCGCACGTTTATAGAGCACCTTACCGAGCGCAACTATCAGAACCGCACCGTGGGCTTTATAGAAAACGGCGCGTGGGCGCCCATGGCAGCCAAGGTCATGCGCGCCATGCTTGAAAAGAGCAAGGATATAACCTATCTACCCACCACCGTAACCATCAAATCCGCCCTCAAGAGCGCATCCATAGCACAGATTGAGCAGATGGCGAAAGAGTTGATGTAAGCGAAATATAAAAAGGCAGAAGGCTGACTGCGGTTTTCTACCTTTAGTTTGTGTTTCCCCAAAAGTAAACATGCCCCGCAGTATCGGCGGGGCGTGTTGCAAAGCTATTGAATACTCTACCGTTGCAATGTTAATATGCCTGCGCAGTACGATACCGGCATAAATGAGATTTCCGGAAAGTATTTCCTTAATTCTTCCACCACAAAATAGATTTCGTCATTGTCCCATTCGTCGCCCGCGCTCTTCTTGCATTTTTCCAGTTCATCGCGTGTTTCAAAGGCTACATCGCCAATCAAAATCCTTCCGCCCTGTTTCAGGCAGCCGCGCAATGCGTTAATGAATACGGGCTTTTGCTCATCGGTTAAATGGTGCAGGGAATACGTCGCTATAATAAAATCATAGCGTTGGCTGCGCAGCGGCTCAATCAGTCCGTTTGAAAAATCCCCTTGATACAGATGCGCATTCGGCATTTTTGCTGCCGCGAGCTCAATCATTCTTTCCGAAAAGTCCTGCCCGTAAACGCAGCAGCCATTCTCATACAGCTTAGTTGTCAGCGTACCTGTTCCGAAGCCAATGTCCAATACGGTTGGGCTTTGTTTTTCCATTACGGCTTGGAAAATATAGCCCAGCACCTTCTTGTACCCCGCAAACGGGTATGTGTTTCCCTCATCGGAAATGCCGACGCTTTTGTCGTATCCGTCAGCCCAAAGGTCAAATCCCTTGTCGTTAAGCATGGCTGTTTCAATGCCCTCCTGCCGTTTGTTCCCCGCTTTTACTTCCCCGCAAGCTCCACCAGCCGTTTGAACACGGCCGTATGCACGCCGCCTTCCTGCTGAAGCAGCTCTGGGTGCCACTGTATGCCCATTATGCGGCCGTCCTCGCTCTCTATGGCCTCAATTATGCCGTCGGGCGCGGTGGCGCTCACCTTTATGCCGCGGCCCGGCTCACGCACGGACTCGTGATGGAACGTGTTCACCTCAAGCCGTTCGCAGTTGCAGAGCGCATACAGCGCCGTACCCTTTTCAACCTTAACGCTGTGCGTCATTTCGCAGCCCGGGTCCGGCTGACGATGCCTGAGCGCGTTTGGATACTGCGCGGGTATGTCCTGATATACCGTGCCGCCGAAGGCAATGTTTATGACCTGTTCCCCGCGGCATACGCCGAGTATGGGCAGATTCTTTGCCGCAGCCTGACGAATCATCTCCATTTCGTATATATCGTCGCTTCTGCGGCTGCCGCCCATGCCTATTATGGGTTCTTCGCCGAACAGCAGCGTGTTTATGTCCGGCCCGCCGGGAATATACAATGCATCTATGTTTTCTACCTGTTCGGGTATATCCTCCGTTGAGCTCATAACCGGTATCAATACGGGCAGCCCGCCCGCGTTCTTTACTGCGTTTATGTCACTCTGCCCGATAACGTAATGGTTATCCCCGCTTTTCATCCTTATGAGCATACCTATGCGTGGTTTCATCTGTGCGATTCTCCTTGCTTATATTGTAGCGTACAAATGATATCGCATATTCCCGCTTTTTGCAACAAAAAGGAGCGGCATCCTGCCCGCCCCCAATTTTTGCTTCGTTTACTTTTCCGTCTTTGCGGCATTCTCCGCTTTTTTCACGGCGAATGCTTTTTCCTCGTGATGCGCAAGGCGCACAAGATTGGGCCAGTGCATTATCCATACGAACGCAACGGCTGCTATCGCCACAACGTACCGGCTCGCGCTGAATCCGCCAAGTATAAGCATTGTTATCGGCATGAACGTTACGCCAGAAAGCGAAGCTATGGACGCGGTTTTCTTTATAAGGAACGCCAGTAAATATATTCCTATGCAGATAAGGAACAGCCGCCAGTCCATATAAAGCCCTATGCCCGCCGTTACCGCAACGGCCTTGCCACCCTTAAAGCCGAAGAATATGGGGAAGCAATGCCCCGTAAGGCAGGCTATCGCCGCCGTGGCCGTGCCGGTTTCGCCGGCAATAACGCCGCCCAGCCACATTACGAACATAACCTTTGCCATGTCCAGCAGCAGCGTGCAGCCGCCCGCAACCGGTCCGAACACGCGCGTAACGTTGGCCGCGCCCGCGTTTTTGCTGCCGCGTTCTCTAACGTCGCTCTTCAAAATATACTTGGTAATAATTACAGCCGCATTGACCGAGCCTATAACATAGCCCAGCACTGCGGCCGCAATATGCAATAATATATCAATTATGCTCATTCTTTGTTTTAACCGTTAAGCGCTTTCCTAATGTTTCTTACCACCGCGTCAAGCGATCTGAAGCTGCTGAGCGCGCGGTTGGCGCCGTCCACATTTACGCGGTCGTTATCGTCAAGCTGCGCCATAAGCTGCAGCGGGTTCACGCCAAAGTAATAGTCCTGCTTTTCGTCCGGCCCTTTGGAAAGGAAGAACAGATAAGTGTCCCCCTCAACGGGTACGGGGAGCTTTGCAGGGTCGCACGCGGCGGGCTTGAGCGTTGATGCATCGATCATGCCTTCCGCCATCGTGGGGCAGTATACCACCTGTATCTCGCTGCCGTATTTCAGCGAGCCCTTTACGGAGCCGTAAACTTCAACCGTGAGCAAGGACGCAGGCAGTTCGTTTTCTATCGTTGCGCCGTTTTCATGCGAGCGGAAGGCCATGGGCCTTATTGCCGGGGCTTTCTTAACGCGGCCTATGAAAATATAGTCACTGCCTTCGCTCAGCGCCGCAATATTTTTATAATACAGGCTTTCGCTCTGCACGGATATTATGCTGCCGGCCTGCGATATTGCCGTTTCAATGCTGGACATATCTATTACGGAGCCGGAAACATACACAACGTCGTTCTTTATTTTGAACGCCGTGTCGCCCACTATTTTGAAGCTGTCCATATCCTCGCTCTGGTAAACATCCTCGCCCTTGGCAAGGTAAAGGAGATACTCCTCGCCCTCCTTCATGCCGCCAAGCGGGCAATGCAGCGTTTCGCCAAGATGCTCCAGCGTGCCGGCAACGGTGCGTTCAACGTTCACGTCGCAGCATACATTGCCCGATGCATCCGTATGCGTGCGCAGGCACTTTGCAACCACCACCAGGGAAGAGCTCCTGTAAAGCCGCTGCATTTCGTATATCTCCGCTTCGGAAGCCAGCGGAACATCCGCCTGCTGTGCATTGCATGCGCAGAGCGCCGCCATGGCCGCAAGTACGAGCAGCATTGCAATTATGTGCTTTGCCCTTATCTTTTCCATTGTCCTTGCAGCGCCTCCTTCCCTGCGGTTTTGCCTTTCTAATATAATAAACTATTTTCGCGCCCAAAAGGTTGCGCAAAAAGTAAACTTTATATTAAAAATTTTTTCTAAAGCTCCCTTCTGCCCTCAACGGCCTTAAGCAGCGTCATTTCGTCCACGTATTCAAGGCTGCCGCCTATCGGCACGCCGTGGGCGATTCTTGTCACGCGCACGCCCTTCGGCTTCAGTATGCGGGCAATATAGCTTGCCGTGGCCTCTCCCTTAACATCGGGATTGGTGGCAAGGATAACTTCCTTCACGCCGCCCGCATCCACGCGCTCTATAAGCTCCTTTATGCGTATGTCCCCGGGGCCTATGCCATCGGTAGGGGATATGGCCCCGTGCAGCACATGGTAACGCCCGCGGTATTCCCGGAGCTTTTCCATTGCAAAAACCTCTTTTGGGTCCTCCACGACGCATATCACTTCGCCGCTGCGCTTTTCGTCCGCGCATATGGCGCAGGGTTCCCTGTCCGTATAGTTGCCGCATATTGGGCAATAGCGCACCTTTTCCTTCGCGTTTATAATGCTTTGGGCCAGCTCTCGCGCGGAAGCTTCGCTCATATCCAGTATGTAATACGCAAGCCTTTGCGCGCTTTTTGCGCCCACGCCGGGCAGCTTTGCAAGCTGCGCACACAGCGTATTTATGGGTTCTATCATCTATTGCCCCTTCTTTTTTGCCCTTAGAAGCCCAGCTTCATTCCCCCGGTGACCTTGTTCATTTCGCTGTTCATGGTCTCCTCCGCGCTGCGCATGGCCTCATTCACCGCGCTGATTATAAGATCCTGCAGCATTTCAACGTCGTCAGGATCAACGCAGGAAGGGTCTATGGTTATGGCCTTGAGCTCCTTGGTGCCCAGCACCGTTGCGCTCACCACGCCGCCGCCCACGCTTGCCGTGAACTCACGCTCGCTTATTTCCTGCTGTATGCGGGTCATGTCCTGCTGCATCTTCTGCGCCTGGCGCATAAGCTGCTGCATATTTCCGCCGCCCATTCCTCCGGGAAAACCATTCCTTGCCATAATTATCCTCCGTTCAAGTTATATATTTCTATTTACCGTGAAATATGATTATATCATATTTCCAATGCTCACTCAACTATCTCTATCATCGAGCCGAAAGCCTTCTTTGCCGTTTCCGCCACGGATTCGTTCTTCATTTCCGCCGCGCCAAAGCGTATGCTCATGCCGTTTGCCGCGGCGCTGAGCGCATCCTGCGCAACCTTCAGCATTTCCGGCTTCATGAACGCATCCGCAATGGTGCGCTTCGGGAAGCGGACAAACAGCGCGTCGCCCTCTATTTGGCATTCGCACTTCATGCCCAGCACCGCAAGCGTTGGATTCTTTATTTGTATTGCCCTGCGCACCGTTTCCCACAATGCCTTGGCGTTGGACTGCTGCAGTTTGGCCTCGGGCTGCGGCTTTGCGGGCGCAGTCTCCGCCTGTTGGGGCGCAATGGTCTGCCGCGGTTCGGCCGTCTGCGTCTGCTCCGCCGCCGGTACGCTCACCTGCGCGGCAAGCTTGGCTATCGTGAAGCCGCCCTTTTCAATTGCAGCCAGCTTTGTTTCCATGGCCTCCAGCCGCTCCATCAGCCCGTTTGCGTCCGCCTCCGCCGCCTTATCGGGCGATGCTATGCGTATAAACGCGCTTTCCAGCCGCACTCTCGGCAATGAAAGGTACCGCATTCCCGATACCGCGTCCATAAGCGCATCCACTGCGCTCCTCAGCCGCGTTTCCCCGCATCGGGACGCCTGCTCTATGTAGCGCGCCATGGTATCTGGCGTGCAGCTCAATATATCCTCGCTCCTGCCACACAGCTTTGCTATGAGCAGCGCGCGGAAATGCTTTGCCATGTCCGCGGCAAAAACGCCCATGTCCCGCCCCTGCTCGATAACGCTGTCAAGGCTCCTTACCGCAAGCGCGGCGTCCCCGTTTATAAGCGCGTCCGCCGTGGTGAACAGGAAGGATGAGTCCATGCCGCCAAGCACGCCGTAAATATCGCGCGCGCTGACCTTATTGCCGCAGAAGGCAATGCATTGATCCGCAATGCTCAGCGCATCCCTCATGCCGCCTTCCGCCGCGCGGGCTATAACAAGCAGGCCTTCGTCGTCTATCTCCGCGCCCGCCTTGTTAACGGCGCTGCGCACGCAGCTTATTATGTCCTCCACGCCTATGCGGTGAAAATCGAACCGCTGGCAGCGGGAAAGTATTGTTGCGGGTATGCTTTGCGGCTCGGTCGTGGCTAATATGAACAGCACATGCTCCGGCGGCTCCTCCAGCGTTTTAAGCAGCGCATTGAACGCCGGACGGGAAAGCATATGCGCTTCATCGATTATATATACCTTTTTCTTCAGCTTCAGCGGGGTGAACCGCGCCTTGTCTATTATCGCGCGGACGTCGTCCACGCCGTTGTTGCTGGCCGCGTCAAGCTCGATTATGTCCGCGCTGTCCGCCGCGGCAAGGCAGTATTCGCATTCGCCGCAGGGTTCGCCGTTAACGGGATGCGCGCAGTTTACCGCGCGGGCAAGTATCTTCGCCGTGGTGGTCTTGCCCGTGCCGCGGGAACCGGAAAACACATATGCATGGCTCACGCGGCCGCTTTCCACCTGATTTTTCAACGTTGTTGTTATATGCTCCTGCCCCAGCACATCCGCAAACAGCTGCGGGCGATATTTTCTGTAAAGCGCCTGATAAGCCATAGTAAGCCTCCATAATTTTCTGCCATAATAATTGTACCATTTTGAAGCCGCCATTGCCACAGGCAAAACAAGCTGATATAATATACTTTATTGATTTTACCGTTAACGAAGGAGAACAAGGCTATGGAAAACGGAAAGAAAATAGTATTGAGCGGTATTCAGCCTTCCGGCATACCCACGATAGGCAATTATGTGGGCGCGCTGCGCAATTGGCCGCTGCTTCAGGGAGAAGGCAGGCTCTGCTATTACTGCGTAGCCAACCTTCATGCAATAACCGTTAAGCAGGATCCTGACGTACTTAGGGAAAACACCCTTTCGCTTACTGCGCTGCTGCTTGCCTGCGGCGTGGATCCCAAGGAAAGCGTTATATTCATACAGTCGGACGTTAAGGAGCATTGCGAGCTGAGCTGGGTGCTCAACTGCGCAACGTATATGGGCGAGCTTAACCGCATGACTCAGTTTAAGGACAAGAGCGCCAAGCATGCGGATAATATAAACGCCGGCCTTTTCACATATCCGGTGCTTATGGCGGCGGATATACTGCTTTATCAAAGCGATATAGTTCCCGTTGGCGAAGATCAGCGGCAGCACATTGAAATTTGCCGCGATATTGCCATCCGCTTCAACCGCAACCATGGCGACATATTCACCATTCCCGAAGGATACACGCCCAAGTTCGGCGCGCGCGTGATGAGCCTGCAAAACCCTGCGCAGAAGATGAGCAAGTCCGACCCCAACCCCAACGGCTTCGTATCCATCATAGACACGCCGGACGTTATACGCAAAAAGCTGCGCAAGGCTGTTACCGACTGCGACGGCATAGTTAAGTACGACCTTGCCAACAAAGCGGGCGTATCCAATCTGCTGGCGATATACACAAGCTTCACCGGCAAAACAATGCAGGAAGCCGAGGAGCATTTTGCCGGTCAGAACTACGGCGCGCTGAAGAACGAAACCGCAGACGCCGTAATAGAGGGCCTTGCCCCCATACAGGCGGAATACGCCCGCCTTATGGCCAACAAGGATTATCTGCACGAAATAATGCATGACGGCGCGCTGCGCGCGGGCGAAGCGGCGGCAAAGACAGTTGAAAAAGTCTATGCGGCAATGGGCTTTAACGCATGATTTAAGCAAAATGAAAAAGGGGCTTACCAAAGCCCCTTTTTATTTTACTCCTTGCTGCCTATTCCAAGTTCATCGGCATATGCCTGCATGCCTTTTATGACTATCGCCATAACGTCCTCTATAGGCATGCCGAGCATTGCGCAGCCCTTGTCTATTACTTCCCTGCTGCACTTGGCGGCAAACTTTTTGTCCTTATATTTCTTTTTAAGGCTCTTCACTTCCAAATCGGTTATACCCGTGGGCCGCATAAGCGATGCCGCCTGGACTATACCAGTAAGCTCGTCCACCGCGAAAAGGCTCTTTTCCATATCCGTCTGCGGCTCAATATCCGTGCAGATGCCGTATCCGTGGGAAAGTATGGCGCGGATATCGCTTTCGTCTATATCCTCGCCGCTAAGCAGTTCCCGCGTGTGCGCAAGATGCTCTTCGGGAAACTTTTCGTAATCAACATCGTGAAGATAGCCCACGGCCTCCCAACGCGCCTTATCTTCGCCAAAGTGCTCCGCCATTGCGCCCATGGCCGCGCTCACCGCGCGCGCATGGGTGAAAAGATGCTGCTCCGTAACATTCGCCTTGATAAGCCTTTCGGCCTGTTCCATGGTAACCTGTGCCATTTTTAACATCTCCTCTTCGGTAAAAAATCTATATTCGCCTGCGCCTATTCCGGCAGCATCACGCCCTTGCATTGCCCGCCCGTGAGCCTTATCAGCTCCGATACGGTAACGAAGCGAAAGCCTTCATCAATAAGCGTGGGAATTATCATCTCCATCGCGTCCGCCGTCTGCGTCTGCTGATCGTGCATCAGTATCACGCTGCCCTCCTTGGCCTGCTGAATAACATAATCGGCTATCTCGCCCGGCGCTTTTCCGCGCCAGTCGTTCGTATCCACCGTCCAAAGTATCAGCGGCCTTTCAGCGGCACTCATCACGGTCTTATTATAATACCCATACGGCGGCCGCACAACGCTTGCTTCGTGCCCGGTAATGCGGCGTATCTCCGCATCCGTATCGCTAAGCTCCCTTTGACAGTCCGCCTTACTAAGCCGCGTAAGGTCGGCATGGCTGAAGGAATGGTTGCCTATTTCGCAGCCCAGCTCATCCATCCTTGTCAGCATGTCCTCATGCCCTTCTATCCTGCTGCCCAGCACGAAAAACGTTGCGCACACGCCGTTTTTCTCCAGCACGTCCAGTATATGCCCCGTGACCTTTGGGTACGGCCCATCGTCAAATGTAAGGGCTATCATCGGCCCGTTTTCGTTCACTATTGCCGCAGCGGGTTCGGCCGTGCCATGCCCGCCTATTGCCAGCGCGGCAACTGCCGCAAGGCATACCGCCGCGCCCATGCGCATAAGCGTTTTGTTTGAAGGATAAAACCTTCTTATCATATTAAACAATCCCATCATGGGATATGTTTATTTGCCGAATTTCCGTTTTATGATATGCCGAAAAGCCTTTTGCCGTTTTCAAGGCAGTTTTTTGCAAGCGCGTCCGCGTCCTCTCCACGTGCATCGGCAATGCATTGGGCAATTATCGGCACGAAGGAAGGATCGTTCCGCTTGCCGCGGTGCGGCACGGGCGTCATATACGGGCAGTCCGTTTCAAGCAAAAGCCTATCCTGCGGCACATATTTTGCAACCTCAATGGGCTTGACCGCGTTTTTGAACGTCACCGCCCCGCCAAGGGCTATGTAAAGCCCCAAATCAAGGCATTCCCGCGCGGTTTCCACGCTGCCGCTGAAGCAATGCATAACGCCGCGGAGGCCATCTTTGTTCGCGCGGAGTATTTCCATGGCGTCTCCGAATGCTTCCCTTATGTGCAGCGACACGGGAAAGCCAAGTTCCTTCGCCAGCTTAAGCTGATAGTCAAAGAGCTTTTTCTGGTCCTCCTTTTCGGAAAGGTCATAATGATAGTCCAGCCCTATTTCGCCCAAACACGCGGCCTTTTTGTCGCAAAGGGCGCGCCTGAGCCGTGCCTCCCAGTTTTCGCCGGGATCTGACGCATAGTGCGGATGTATGCCGTATGCGCCGTATATAAACGGGTATTCCGCGGTTATTTCAAGCGTTTTTTCAAAATCCTCCGCCGCGCATGCAACGTCCATAATAAGCTCCGCACCGCAAGAGGGCAGCCCCTCTATCAGCGCTGCCCTGTCGGTATCGAAGCTTTCGTCGTTCAAATGCGCATGAGTATCAAAAAATCTCATAGCATAAGCTCCATCATCATTTCGTCGTAATATTCGCCGTTTATAAAAAGCTGCTCCCTGCGCAGGCCGCATTGAGCGAACCCAAAGCGTTTATACAGCCGTACGGCGCGTTCATTATCCGCCCTTACGTCAAGGCATATTTTATGGTAGCCCGCTTCTTTTGCGTAATCTATTGCAATAACGGTCAGTATGGCGCCTATGCCGAGCCGCCAGCAGCTTTTCCTTACCGCAATGCCGAAACCCGCATTGCCGCGCAGCTTACCATCGCCCATGGGGGCTATGCTGAAAAAACCGACCATCTCGCCCTCTATCGTGGCAAGCATTATGCAATATCGCCTGTCCGCAAGCGCGGCGCTCAAATATTCCGCCTTTTCCTCAACCGTGCCGAAAAAGCCGCGGGAATCGAGCATAAGATTGTCCGTTTCCCCGCCCACAAGCCGCGAAAACGCCATGAACGCAGCCGCATCGCCGGGTTCGGCTGCCCGCACGGTGAGCCATTTTCCGTTTTTTAGCGGAACAAGCTCCATTAACCTACCTCGCTGCCGCCGGGCATAATATCCTCGGTAGAGAGGAGCCTGAGTTCCTCGCCGCCGTCCGCCGTGGGCGTGAACGCGCTGAGCAGCATACCTTCGCTCATTATGCCGACCATCTTGCGGGGCTTAAGGTTTACGCAGGCGATAACGCGCTTGCCTATCAGCTGCTCGGGATCGGGATACCACTTGCGGATGCCGGAAAGTATGGTGCGCTCCTCACCGTTGCCCATGTCCAGCGTGAACTTGAGCAGTTTTTCGCTCTTTGGCACAAATTCGCAGTTTTTGACGACCGCCACGCGCAGCTTTACCTTTTCAAAATCGTCAAAGGTTATGTATTCGTCCGCGGCCTTTTCTTCCGCCTTTGCTTCCTTCTTTTCGGGCTTGGCCTCGGCTTTGGCTTCCTTCTTCTCCGGCTTTGCTTCCTCAGGATGCTCCAGCTTCTCCAGCGCCTCCAGTTCCTTCTTCATATCTATTCTGGGGAAGAGCGCTTCGCCCTTATGCACGGTAATGTTATGCAGCCTGCCCCATTCGGCGGCGGCTTCCCAGGTGGTGTCCTCCTTGGCGGCGCCTATCTGCGCAAAGCCCTTCTCCACGCTTTCGGGCATGAAGGGGGTGAGCAGGGTGAGGCACACGCGGAGGGTCTCGATAAGGTTATACATAACGGCTGCAAGCCTTGCACCGTTGGCTTCCATATCCTTTGCCAGCACCCATGGCGCGGTCTCGTCGATATACTTATTGGCGCGGGAGATAACACGGAACACCTCGCTGAGGGCATCCTGCGTGCCGAAGTTATCCATAAGCTGTTCGTATTTATCCCTAAGGCCTTTCACCATGCCTATGAGCTCATCGTCCATGGCGTCTGGCTGATGGTTTTCGGGTATTGTGCCGCCGAAGTACTTTTCAACCATTGCTACTGAGCGGCTCAAAAGATTGCCAAGGTCGTTGGCAAGCTCTGAATTTATGCGGGAAATAAGCAATTCGTTTGAGAAGTTGCCGTCGCTGCCGAGCGGGAATTCGCGCATGAGATAGAAGCGCAGCGCATCCACGCCGAAGCGTTCGGAAAGTATATACGGGTCAACAACGTTGCCCTTGGATTTGCTCATCTTGCCGCCGCCGAGCAGAAGCCAGCCGTGTCCGAATATCTTCTTGGGCAGGGGCATATTCATGCTCATGAGCATTGCGGGCCAAATTATTGAATGGAAACGGACTATCTCCTTGCCTACCATATGCACGTCCGCCGGCCAGAATTCTTCAAAGTCCGCATCGGGATACTTATCGTTCATAAAGCCGAGCGCGGTGCAGTAATTGAACAGCGCATCCACCCAAACATACACAACGTGGCCCGGGTCAAAGTCCACGGGAACGCCCCATGTGAAGCTGGTGCGGCTTACGCAAAGGTCCTCAAGGCCGGGGTCTATAAAGTTCTTCACCATTTCGTTTACCCTGCTTGCGGGTTCAAGGAAATTGCCTTCAAGCAGCAGTTTCCTTACAGGCTCGGCATATTTTGAAAGGCGGAAGAAATACGCTTCCTCCTCCGCGTCCTTCACTTCGCCGCCGCAGTCCGGGCATTTGCCGTCCACAAGCTGGCTCTCCGTCCAGAAGCTTTCGCACGGCGTGCAGTATTTGCCGGTATATTTTCCCTTATAAATGTCGCCGTTTTCATACATCTTTTTGAATATCTTCTGTATCGCGGCAACGTGATAATCGTCCGTAGTGCGGATAAAACGGTCGTTGGATATGTTCATCAGCTTCCACAAATCCTTCACGCCGCCCTCGCCCAGCACTATATTGTCCACAAACTGCTGCGGCGTAACGCCTGCGGCCTTTGCCTTTTCCTCTATCTTCTGGCCATGTTCATCGGTTCCGGTAAGGAACATTACGTCATAGCCCTGCATCCGCTTATACCGCGCGATAACATCCGTCGCCACGGTGCAGTACGCATGACCTATATGCAGCTTCGCGCTGGGATAATAGATCGGTGTTGTGATATAAAACTTTTTCTTTGCTTCCACGGTATTTTTCCTCCTTGGACACAGGCCCACGGCAAGCCATTCTATAATATATAGAAAGTCTAAGCTTTCGCCCCGCTTTTGTCAATAAAAAAGAGACTCTGTACGGAGTCTCTTTCGCATTATTTTTGTTCAGCCGCGCGCGGATATGTTGAGTACATCCCTTTCAAGCGCAAGCGTCACGGTTATGCCGCCGTCTAACGTTATGGTCATTCCGTCGGCCTTTGCGCCATGCATTGCAGCAATAGTCGCCATGTAGCTTTCCGCGTCCGCTTCGGTGCAGCCGTATACAATGCACTCAAAGCCATCCGCGTCATCCTTCGTCACATCATAATATGCTCCGAAATTTATATCCGGCAGCGTAATGTCCTTGGCAATCCAGCGCAGTCCGCATTCATCGGCAAGTCCCGGCGCCATAACCGTGCTGCGCAGCTCCCCGTCGCCGCCCGCAGCCGTGTCGCTCATATCGCCTGCACCCTCCGCCGGCGCATCAGTCGCAGCAGGCTTCGGCGCATCCATGGGGAACGCCGCTTCCAGGCCGCTGCAATCCGCCGTGCCGCTGTCCACGCCGCACATAAACTCCGGCGCCTGCGGTGCGGCTTCGTTCGTATTAGCCGCCGTGCCGTTCATTGCAAACCACAGCCCGCCAACTGCCAATGCGATTGCCGCCGCGGCTGCCATAGAGCCGTATTTAACGAACGCGGTGCGTTTTTTGCGCGCTGCCGCCTTTTTATATACAGTGTCGAGCATGGCGGCGTAATCCACGCCGTCGTCCGCTTCGTCCGCAATGTCAAAAAGCAGAGCATCCAGCCTGTCCTGTCCTATCATGTTCAAATTGTTATCCATGCCCGTCACCTCCTTTCCAATGCCTTTGCAAGCTTCGCCTTTGCGCGCGCCATGCGGGATTTTACCGTTCCCTCGCTCACGCCCTGCATGGCGGCAATATCGCCATATTGAAGCCCGGAGAAATAATGCAGCATAACCGTTTCACGGTAAATATCGGGCAAATCCTCCACCGCCTGCCTTATAATGCGTCGCTGCTCCGCGTTCACGGCGAAAACCTCCGGCAGCTCCGCCTCATTCTCAACGGCGGTCTCCGGCAGTTCGTCGCTGAGCTGTTCGCGCTTCAGCTTGCGTTTATTGTCCATGCACAGATTAATGCACACCCTGTAAAGCCATGCCTTTATCTGCGCTTCCTCCATATCCTTCAGTTTATCCGCGTATTTAAGCGCGCGGATGAACGTTTCCTGCGTAACGTCGCCTGCGTCGCTTTCGCTTTTGGTCACGCCGTAAGCGGCCCAATATACCATGCGGGAAAAGGCTTTATAAATGGCTTCGAATTCCCATCGCGCCATCATCATCCCTCCTGTTCATATAACGCGAAGCCTGCAAAAAAAGTTGCACGCCGCGAAATTTTTATTTTAGGCGCGCATACCGAAAAAATGGTATGCTCTCAACATATAAGCATACCATTTCGCAACGGATTTGTGAATCCGTTTATTCTCTTATTCTTCTTTCGCGCTCAAACGCTTCCTTTTTGCCGTACACGCGGCCAAGGCCGTATGCCATAACCACCGCGCACAGCAGATTTATATACCCGTTTTGGTTTCCATAATCATTTACCCTCCAATACTTTTTCCCCGTTTTGTACAAGTTCTTTAAGCCGCGCCAACTCCGCCATTAGCACCTGTCTGCCTTTTTCGGCTATGGCATAATCCTTCCTGCGCCCGTCCGTGCCGCTTTCAAGCGTTATCCAACCGCGCTCCTTTAATATGTTCAGCGCGCCGTAAAGCGTTCCCGCCGCAAGCTTTACCCGCCCGGCGGACATTTCTTCCACCCTTTGCATTATTCCGTAGCCATGCAGCGGGGAGCAAAGCGAAAGAAGAATATAATAGACTGCCTCCGTAAGCGCTATCGATTCGTTCATTTGGCCTCCTTATTATCGTTCGCCGTTATATCGGCCGTCGATATATGTATTATATCGGTATCCGATATAGTTGTCAATATATTATTTCAAAACAGGTGCTTATAAATTAAAAACATGGTACAATAGCCTTAACAAGCTTCTGAATAAAAAGAAAAGGAGATATATGCAAATGGCAGCACAGAAAAAAATACCCAAGCGTAGCGAGGTAGACAAGCAATATACTTGGGCAACGGAAGACCTTTTTGCAACGGACGAGCTTTGGGAAAAGGCGCTTGAGGATGCGAAGAAATACATCCCCATGGCCGAAACCTATAAGGGCAGGCTGGGCGAAAGCGCGGACACGCTTTACGGCTTCCTGAAGGCGCGCGACGAGGCCAATTTGAAAATAGGCCGCCTTGCAAACTACGCCATGCGTAAGTCCGACGAAGACACCGCCAACAGCTTCTATAACGCCATGAAGGGCAAGCTGATGAGCTACCTTGTGGCAAACGAAAGCGCATACGCGTTCGTTACCCCCGAAATAATAGCCATAGACGATGCAAAGCTTGATGGCTTTATGCAGCAGAAACCGGAGCTTAAAGAATACGAGCGCCTGCTCAGCCGCATACGCCGCATGAAGGCGCATACCCTAAGCGACGCCGAGGAGCGCATAATGGCCCTTGCCGGGCAGATGAGCAATGCCCCCGGCGAAATAGGTTCAGCCTTCCGCAATGCAGACATCCGCTTCCCCGATATTCACGATGCCGAAGGCAATGCGCTGCAGGTAACGCAGGGTTCCTTCATCCCCCTTATGGAAAACGGGGACGTGAACGTGCGCAAGGCCGCGTTTGAATCGCTGTATCATACGTTTGCATCGTTCAAGCACACAACCGCCGCGTTCCTTGACGCGCAGATGAAAACGCTTATATTCAATGCGCAGGCAAGGCATTATGATTCCACGCTGGAGGCTGCGCTTGATGAAACCGAAGTGCCCGTGCAGGTTTACCATAACCTTATAGAGGCCGTGCATAACAACATAGAGCATCTGCATAAATACGTCAACCTGCGCAAAAAGCTTATGGGCGTTGACGAACTGCACATGTATGACCTTTACACGCCCATAGTGAGCGACGCTACCAAGAAGATACCTTACGAAGAGGCCAAGGAGATAATACTTAAGGCTCTTGCCCCGCTCGGCCAGGATTATCTTGATATATTGAAGGAAGGCTTCAGCAACCGCTGGATAGACGTTTACGAAAACGAAGGCAAGCGCAGCGGCGCGTATTCCTCCGGCGGCGATCCGCATCCATATGTTCTGCTCAATCAGCAGGACACGCTGGACAGCATGTTCACCATTGCGCACGAAATGGGCCACGCGCTGCATTCCTATCATTCCATAAAGCATCAGCCGCCCTGCAACGCGCATTATGTTATATTCGTGGCAGAAGTCGCCTCCACCTGCAACGAGGTGCTGCTGGTCAAATACCTGCTCAACAACACCACCGATAAGCGCGAGCGCGCATATCTTATAAACCACTTCCTTGAAAGCTTCCGCGGCACGGTATATCGCCAGACCATGTTTGCCGAGTTTGAGCTTTTCATGAGCCGGCTTGCCGAATCCGGCGCGGCGCTCACGGCCGATGCGCTTTGCGATAAGTATTACGAGTTGAACAAGTTCTACTTTGGCAACGGCATAACCGTGGACAAGGAAATTGCCGAAGAATGGGCGCGCATTCCGCACTTCTTCTATAACTTCTATGTGTTCCAGTATGCCACCGGCTTCTCCGCCGCCTGCGCAATAGCCAACCGCATACTTACCGAAGGCGAAACCGCCGTTGCCGATTACAAGAAGTTCCTTTCCGCCGGCGGCAGCATGGATCCCATAAGCATACTGAAGCTTGCGGGCGTTGATATGACCACCGCCGCCCCTGTGAACGAGGCGCTGAAGCTTTTCGGTGAGCTTATAGACGAAATGGAAGCGCTGATGGCGTAATCCAAAAGGACGCAATATGAAAGTAATAGACCTTACGCATACCATATCCGAAACGATGCCCGTTTACCCGGGCACGGAGCAGCCCAGGCTGACCCCCGCCAATTCATACGAAAAGGACGGCTTTAAGGAAACGCTGCTCAGCATGTATTCCCATACCGGAACGCATGTTGACCCGCCGGCGCACCTTTTTGCCGGGCGTACAACGCTGGACGCCTTCCCCGTTAGCCAATTCGTGGGCCGCGCGGTAGTTATAGACTGCCGCCACCTTAAAGAGGGCGAGGCCATAACCATGCAGGAAATAGCCCCGCGCCGCGCCGATGCGGAAAAGGCTGACTATCTGCTTTTTAATCTCGGCTGGGACGCGCGCTGGGGAACGCCGGAATACTACGGCGACTATCCCTGCATAGACGACGAGGTTATAGACTTTATACTTGCCACGAACAAAAAGGGCATTGGGTTCGATGTTATAGGCGTGGACCCCATACCGGACGCAGATCTGCCGCGGCACAAAAAGCTGTTTGCAGAGCACGAGATAGTCAACATAGAGAACCTGACCAATCTTGACAAATGCGGAAGCGAGCCGTTCTGGTTCTTCGCATTGCCGCTGAAATGGGAAAATGCAGACGGCGCGCCGATAAGGGCCGTTGCATTCTTCGAATAAAGGCACAAAAAGGCAGCACGCGCTGCCTTTTTTATTTGATAAAAAACACACTCTGTCCTGAAAAATTTACTTTTGTATAAGCGCTCCTTTATTGATGGTCCCCCTTTTTTTGTTTAGCAAGAAGTAGATTCAATGCTTTAATTCTTCGAGCACCCCATATACCAGATTGATCCGGTATTCTTTCAATACCTTCGTCCAATATTGCTATTTCATTACCATACTCTTTTAGCTGCCGGTATGCCAATGCATACGAATTATATAACGCTGGTGCCATATATCCGTTCATTCGTGCTTTATCAAATAACTCCACAGCCTGTTCAAGGTTCCCATTTTTCCTCTCTCTTTCTCCTTTCTCCCAATATGGGAATCCCTTATTAAACCCTTCATTCCAATCATCAAGATTTTGTATTTCGGAAAGAGACACTCTGCTATGCACAGCATTGATTACAATATCATTGCATAATACTTGAGATCCTCGCATGGCAGAAGCATCACATGGGATATATTCTTGTTTTTTTGCATTATTCAATAATAAGGATACATCTTCATCTGTTAATGCGTACATTAACCGCATACTATCCTCGGCTTTCTGTTTTCTATAATCGCTGTACGATACGTATTCCTCCATAGATTTATAGCAATCCAAAAAATTAGTATAAATATCCTCTGATAATGCCTCCAGTTCAAAGGGGCTTGAAAAATACAATCGTACATAGTTAGTTCCGCCTTCGCTCTGTGCACACGGGGCGGTAACAAAGTTAGCTATTGCCTTACAATCGTGTTTAGCTAAGATATAATTGCCCTTTTTTGTATGCTTAAACCGCAAGAAAACATATAAGCAACATATGTCCACATATCCACTACTATTCTTTCTGAATCTAATTGATTTCGTATTCCCACCTTTTTGTAAAATAAGACTTTGAACATAAGCACATACTTCCAGTTCTGACGTATTTGGCTTAGATTTTTCAATTTGTTTTCTCTCTGTTTCCCAAAATGCGTTTGCTAAATCTAACAGCCGCAGCAAAATATAACCACAGCTTTCAGCATCAGATTCAGCTCGATGCGATAATGGATTTGTTATTCCTAAATGTTCTTCAATCGTACATTGCTTATAATTCTCCAATCCATGTAAATACTTTCTTGATAGGCTAAGAGTATCAATGTATTCTATATTTGCATTAAATCCCAATCGTGATAAAGTGTTACATAGAAAATCAAAATCAAATTTAGCATTATGAGCACACATTATTACTTTCCCACATATTGCATCGCCTAAAAAATCAACCAATTGTGCATATACTTCCTTTTCAGAAGGCGCCTCTGCTATCATCTCATTTGTAATGTGATTAACATTGGATACTGCTTTGGAAATTGGTATACTTGGCATTACAAGTGATGAAAAAGTTTTATCTACCTTACCATTCTTATAAATAACAGCACCTACCTCTATGATTCTATCAGTAACAGGATTTAATCCTGTCGTTTCAACATCAAAAGCGATAAAAAAGTCACGTATACTCTTTTCATTTTGACAATCTAATTCTATACATCTTGATCTTGCTACCCCATGTCGCACTGGTTCTTTGATCGTGTTTTTCACGTCATCTCGTTTGGTTTCCGTTTCTTTCTTAAAAAAATCAAATATACCCATATTTCCCCTAATGTAAATCCTGTATTACGTTATATGTTCTGCTTACACTCTTTTTGAAGGCATTTCTGCACTCGCTCTCAGTCAAACCTCAATATCATGTCGTTCCATTGCACGCCGCCGTGTTCGGATGCGGAAATGCCGTTGAGCACAAAGCCGAACTTGGCATAATAATGCACCAGCTTATCCTTGCAGGCAAGCGAAACCGCGTCCATGCCGCGCTCCTTCGCCTTGGCTATCAGCGCTTCTATAAGCTTTGCCGCTATGCCGCGCCGCTGAAGGTTCGGCTCCGTGGCTACGCTCAGTATGCATATCACCTTGCCGTCCGCCACAGGCTCCGGTTCATACATATCGTCCGTCACGCCCTCTATAGCTACGGGTCGGCAGCAGATAAGGCCGACTATTTTGCCGTCCTCCTCCGCCTTCAAAAACCAGTCGTTTATGTTTGTTATCCTGTATTTATAGGATTCAAGACTTGCGGCTTCGGCGCTTGGGAACGCCGCGCATTCAATGCGGTTCAGCTCCTCGGCATCTTCCATTTTTGCTGTGCTTATGATTATTTCGCCCATTTTATCACTCCACTATTTCTATACTTCCGCCATTCTCAATCGTTTTACCGTCAAGCAGCAGCAGCTTTTCCGCAAGCAGGCGCGAAAAGCAGCTTATCACCGCTGCGAATGTTATCATGTCGTTCGGGTCCTTCGCGTCCAGCTCGCTCTTTTCATCGTGATCCAGTATGCTTGCCGCGGCAAGGCGAACCTGCTCCACGAAATACTGCGCGGCCAAATTATGCCGCTTGGCAAAGGATTCGTATATTTCCTTCACCTCGTCCTCGTTTATGCCCATCGGGATTATCTTTTGCAGCATTGCAAGGCTAAGATTCTGCTTTAAGGAGCAGATTATTATGAGATACGCAATATGTATTCTGTAATACTTCTTTTTGTTCGGCCCGGGCATTACCTTTGTGCGGACGTAATTGTTTATTGCGGCTGCGGTTATTATCTGTTCCTCTTTCAGTTCAGGCGGCAGATAATCCAAATATTTTTTCAGCAGGACTATCACCTGCTCCATATATAATCCAAAATCCGGTATATCTTCCCATTGCGGCAAACGGAAGCGGTTAAGATATTTTTCCCATCTTCTCAGCTTGCCCGCAACAAGCTGCTTATCATATGCCAAAGCAACTCCACCTCCTGATTATTTTATGTTATGACAGAATATATCACATCTTACGCCAAAATGCAAACGAACTGTCACATTGCCGCCCTTGACATATCGTAGCACTCGTGCTAATCTAATATTGTTCACAAGGTTGTGTGGAGGTGTGTATTTTGTTTAAGCTTATGACCGATACTTCGGCCAATTTGGAGCCGGATGTGATTTCGGCTTACGATATAGGCGTTATCCCGTTCAATTATTACCTTAACGGAGATGAGCGCACCTGCATGGACATTGCCGCGTTCGACGGCAAAGCGTATTACGACGCCATACGCTCCGGCGCAAAGGCTTCCACGTCTCAGGTGCCGCCGCAGCGCTATATTGAATATATGGAGCCCGTGCTCAAGCAGGGGCTTGATATACTGTTCATAGGCATGTCGTCGGGCATAAGCGGATCGTATTCCTCTGCCGAGACCGCTGCCAACGAACTCAGGGAGCAATATCCCGAAAGAAAGATAATAACCGTGGATACGCTCAGTGCATCCCTTGGCGAAGGTCTTTTTGTTATACGCGCGGGCGAAATGATGCGCGAAGGTGCCGATATGGAAGAAATTGCGCGGGAAATAATCAACACTCGGCACAAAATGTGCCAAGTATTCACAGTGGATGATATTATGCATCTGCGCCGCACGGGCAGGCTGTCCAACATAGCCGCCATGATAGGCAGCGTGCTGAACATAAAGCCCCTTTTGAAGGGCGACGACGAAGGCAAAATAGTTTGTTTTCAAAAAGTGCGCGGCAAAAAGAACGCACTCAAGGCCATTGCCGCAAAGTATGATGAGCTTGTAGAAAACGCCGCCGATCAAATCGTCGGTATAGCCCATGCGGACTGTTCTGATGATGCGGCGGCGCTTGCGGAAATGATACGGGCTAAAAACCCGCCCAAGCAGATAATGACCGTGTGCTACGAACCCGTAACCGGGGCGCACGTTGGCCCCGGCGCGCTGGCGCTGTTTTTCATGGGCAGCAGCCGCGAAGCGATTTAAGCTGCATTCTTACGGCTTTGGCCTTCTCCGCGGGCGTGCGCGCGCTCAGCTCATGCACAATGTAGCGCGGGGCTATCGCGTCTATAACGCGGCGCATTGCGTCCGTTTCAAGCGGGGAATGAGCGTCCAGCGCCATTATGCGCGCGTAGCTTTGCGCGCTGCGCTCATCAAAGCTTTCGGCCGGTGTGATAACCTTTGTGTACTCCTCAATGGGCATATTCAGGCTGCATTTATGCAGATGAATGCCCAGTATGTGTTTTTTTACCCTCCAATGGGCCGCGACAACGTTTAATATGGCGTCCGCGGCCCCCTCCTCTTTTTGGGCTGTAAGCAGTCCGTTCAGCCTCAGCGCAGCCATAAGATGCCCCGTGTCCAGCATTATACCCTTGTTTTCGTATTCAACAAGGCTTAGCATCAGCTCCGTTTCCGCGCTGTTTATAAGCGTCATGCCCGGCACGAAAAGGTTTTCAAAAAGCAGCGTGAAGCTATACTTCCTGCCGCGCATAACTCGGTTTATAAGCGCAGCCGTTGCGCGGATGACTTCCTCGTTAGTATGCAGCGCGTAGTTGCCCAGCACTTCCTCGTTTGATATATCCGCACAGTGAAAAACCGCATACTTCGCACCCAAGGCTTCCGCGCGGTCCATATCCTCGATTATCTGCCGCTCAAATCCCGCCGCATCAGCGCAGCAGTAATATTCCCGCCATGTTTTTTCGCTGCCGAAATGCTTATTCAGATATTCCGTATTGCCGTTATAGAAATCTATCCAGTTGGGATAAAACATAAGGTGGTAGCCCACCGCGCTGCCCTTTACTATATCCGTGCCGTATGGCGGGCAGGATATTACCTCCGCCCCGTCGCAGAGGCAATCATTATGGATATAATCATAAAGCCCCTCCCTGCCGCCGAGCGGCGCAAGCATGGGCAAATTGGATACTATATTGACCAGATCAAGCGTCAAATTTCAACCTTCCCCTTCACGGCAATGTTTTCAAGATATGCTTCGCCCGTCGCGCTGTCTGTCGCCGTATCGGCCTGCACACAGGCGCAATTTGGCAAATACCAGTCGTAAAAGCCTTTTTTAGGCCTGCCTGCCGCGCTGAGGAGAGCCATTATCACTCCGCCGTGCACAACGAACAAAAGCCTGCTTTCGCCCGCGCTTTCCGCGGCGCGCACGCATTGCCAAAAGGAAGCGAGTATTCTTTCGGTAAAGGATGCTATGCTCTCCCCGTTTGGGCAGCGTCCCATGCAGCCGCCGTCTACCCATGCGCGGTAGGCGGCGTCGTTCACCATATCGTCCGCACTTCTGTCCTCAAAATCGCCAAAGTCCATCTCCCTAAGGCCGCTTACTATGCACTGCTCCGCGTTTGGGAAAAGTATGCGCGCAGTCTGCTGCGTTCTCATCAGCGGGGTAACTATAACGCTTTTAAGCGCACTGTCCCCTCCGGCCGCTTTGGCGGACGCTATGCCTTCTTCACACAATGGCGAATCCGTGCAGCCAATGTAACGATTGAGCGCATTGCCGGCTGTTTTGGCGTGCCTTATAAGATATATCCTCATATTTGCCCCTTTATTATAGTTGGTATGCCGCACACCATGCGCACCACGGCCTCGGCATCCTTTGCAAGCAGAACGCAAAGCCTGCCGGCCGCCTCCCGCCCGAGGCGCACATTGCGTTCAACGGGTATTACGCCGCTGCCGACCTCGTTGCAGATAACAACATCCTTATCAACAAGCGCATCATATAGCTCCTGCGTGCGCGTATGGTCGGCAAAAAGAATGCTCTGCACGCCGTACACCACCCTTTTGCCGTCAAACGGATCGGTTGTAAAATCATCGTCCGAATAGCCAAGGCTTTTTGCAAATTCGCGTTTTCCGCTCGCTTCGGCCCCAATTATCAATATCATATATTTACCGCCCTTGAAACAAAAACATATGCCGTCAGCATTATAAGCTCGCTCATCTGTATGGAAAAGCCCGCAATGTCGCCGCTCATGCCGCCGAACTGCTTTATCGCCATGCATCTGAGCGCAAAGAACGCCATTATTGCGGCAATCACCATCGCCGCGCCGCCAATGCCCGCGATAAGGATAACTCCCGCCGCGCACAGCGCGAATATGCAAAGCAGTATCCATGCCGCTCCCTTAGCCCCGGCGGAGGTAAAGGCGCTGAGCAGTCCTTCGTGTGCGGATACGGTAAGCGTGCTCATAAGCGCGCCCACAGCGCGGCTTATCATATGCATAAGCCCCATTATCAGCGCGGTATTATAGCATAGCTCAAGCTCGCTTGAAAACGCAAAGTACCCAAGCATATACATGCCGAAGCTTATAACAGCAAACGCCCCCGCATGGGAATCCTTCAGTATTTCCCTTTTGCGCTCTGCCGGTTGATGGCTGCTCAATGCGTCCGCAGTGTCGCAAAAGCCATCCATGTGTATCCCGCCGGAAAGCAGCAGCGGCATGAGCGCAATGCCCGCCGCAAAAAGCGTTTGCCCTATTTTAAGCCGCAGACATACCCATACCCAAAGCATGAGCGCCAGCCCTATCGCCGCCCCTACAAGCGGCAGCGCGCAGAGCATATAGCGCATGTTTTCCTTTTTCCATTCAATGCGCGGCATGGGTATGCGCGAAAACATTGCAAAAGCCATGGCTATTGATCTTAATGCGTTCATATCAGCTTCCCCTTCAGCACTATCGGTATGCCCGCAACCAATTCATAAACATTGTCCGCCATTTGCGCCAAAGCAATATTTATCCGCCCCAACGCGCGCACATAGCGCATTGTTTCATCGGAATATACTCCGGCGTCGCTGCCAACGTCGTTGGTTATCACTATAAGATTACTGCATTGCGCCGCAACGTGCTCCACGCCGCTTATCACGCGCGCGTAAGGATCGCTCACCTTGCCCGCATCGTCAAACATTTCGTTGGCGGTAAGGTTGCATATGCATTCAAGCAGCGCCGTGCCGCCCTTGTTTTCAAGCGCAAGTGAAGCATAGTCACGGTAGCGCTCAATCGTTTCAAAGCCTTTGCCGCGGCGCATCTTCCTGTGCCTGGCTATCTTTTCCGCCCCGCCCTCGCCATATGGCTGCATTGCGGCAAGATAGTACCGCGGCCCGTTCAGCCGCACGGCAAGGCTTTCCGCATATGAGCTTTTGCCGCAGGCCGAGCCGCCCGTCATAAGCGTTATCACTTTATTTCTCCTCCCTGCGGGGTATATGCATCCACGTTTATGTCCTCAAACGTAGCCATGGTGTTATATACGCTGAGCGCCATATCCATAAGCGGAATTATGCACACGCCGCCCGTGCCCTCGCCAAGGCACATATCGGCATAAAGCGGCGGCTCAAGGCCAAGTTCGTTCATAATGCGCTTTGCCGCGGGCTCCGCCGAAGCGTGGCTGGGCAGCATTGCAATGCTGCACCTTGGGCAAAGGCGTGCGGCTATAAGCGCAGCCACGCTGCTTATGAACCCGTCTATTACCGTAGGCACCCTGTAAAGCGCGCCGCCTATGAACGCGCCCGCCATCGCCGCCATATCGAACCCGCCAAGCTTGCCGAGTACATCAAACGCATCGGCCTTATCCGGCTTGTTCACGGCAATACCGCGCGCTATAGCGCTGCGCTTTCGCATAAGCCCGGCGTCGCTGAGCCCCGCGCCGCGGCCAACGGCTTCATCAATCGGCGTATCCGTAAGCACGGCCGCTACGGCTGATGCGGTTGTGGTGTTGCCTATGCCCATTTCGCCCGTAACTATCAGCTTATAGCCCTTCTCCTTCAGCTCCCTTACGGTATCTATTCCCGCCTGTATTGCCCGCATAGCCTGAGCAGGCGTCATTGCCGGGCCAAGGGTAAAATTCATTGTTCCGTCCGCAACGTGCCTGTCCTTAACGCCGTCCGCTCGCGTAAGCATGCCCACGTCAACCGGATACACCTCCGCGCCCACGGTGCGCGCCATTGCGCACACGGTGCTTTTGCCGTGCGCGGCATTCGCGGCAACTATCGCCGTTACCTCGCTGCCGGTTTGTGTGACCCCTTCCGCCACAACGCCGTTATCCGCGCAGAACATGGCAACGCAGCGCCGCGATATGTCCACGTTTGCGCTGCCCGTGAGCGCCGCCGTCTTTATCACCATTTCTTCCAGCTTACCAAGGCTGCCCAGCGGCTTTGCAATGCTGTCCCAACGGCGCTTTGCCAATGCCGCCGCGTTAATGTCCGCATCCGGCATGGCTGAATTGAGTCCGTTTATGTATTGCTTATAATTTACTGCCATCGGGAAAGCATCTCCTTCATGTATGCGTAAACATCCATACCGTACACCTTTTCAAGCGTATCGCGGTTCAACGCCGTATTCGTATCGCCTATCGCCGCCATGCAGCCATGGTCGAGCAGCAGCGCGCGCGTGCCGTATTTTTTCGCAAGGGAAAGATCGTGTACAACGCTTATAACCGCCCTGTCCCCCTGCGCGAGCCATTCTTTTATCAGCGCGAATACCTGCCGCTGATATATAAGGTCAAGATGGTTTGTAGGTTCATCCAGCAGAAGATACTTCGGGTTCTGCGCAAATACCTGCGCAAGGAACGTCCTTTGCAGCTCCCCGCCGGAAAGCGTAAGCACGGATTGCCTGCGCTGCGCCGCCATGCCCGTTTTTTCAAGGGCAAGCTCAACCATGCGCTCATCGTCATCACAGCGCCTTGCAAGCACGCCCGGCGAATAGGCGTATCTGCCCAGGCGCACAACCTCTTCCACGCTGAACGAATACCCAACGTAATGGTTCTGAGTGAGCACGCCTATGTTCTTTGCCAATTCAACGGGTTTCCTTTTGCGTATATCCTGCCCGTTCAAAAGTATTTGCCCCGTGTATGCAACGCCGCCCGTAACGGCGTTTATTATGGTGGACTTTCCCGCGCCGTTCGGGCCGGCTATCATTAGCCATTCGCCGTCGTTCACGGCAAAGGATACGCCCTTAACTATGTCCAGCGCACCGAGAGCGACTTTACCTCAAGCACGTCCGCTTTTCCCCATTGCGCGATAGAATATTATTATAAACGCAACCGCGCCTATAAGGCTTGTTACAACGCCTATGGGCAGTTCCAGCGGGCTTAGCAGCGTGCGCGCGGCAAGATCGCACAGCATAAGGAATATCGCCCCCGCAAACGCGCTTGCGCTAAGCAGCCGCTTGTGGTTCGGCCCCGCTATGAAGCGCGCCGCGTGCGGCGTAACAAGGCCCACGAACGCTATCGTTCCGCCTATTGACACGCATACGCCTATCAGCGCGGATACGCATATGAGCACCGTCAGCTTTGTCCTTTTTACGTCCACGCCAATGTTTCGCGCATTATCCTCCCCCACGGCGAACGCATTCAGCTCCCTTGCCTTTATAAAGAGAATTCCGCCGAATATTGCGAACGCCGCCGCAAGCGCAAGCGCGTTTGCGTATTTTGAACCGTTAAGGCTGCCCATAGTCCAAAACGTTATCTGCTTGAGCTTGTTTGACGCAAACGTGATTATAACGCTCATGGCGCTGGATACAAACATTGAATATATAACGCCTATAAGTATTATTGTATTTGTTGAAAGTGAAAAATCAAGCCTGTATGCAAGGCCAAGAATTATCAAAAGCGATATGAACGCAAACAGTATTGCCATAACCATCGTGCCGGCGAACAGGAGCGAAGGGAACGATATGCCAAACGCAATGGCTATTACCGCGCCGAGGCTTGCGCCGGAGGACACGCCGAGCGTAGAGCCATCGGCAAGCGGGTTTTTCAAAAGGCCCTGCATTGCCGCGCCGCAAAGCGAAAGCGACGCGCCCGTGAGCGCAACGCACAGCACGCGCGGCAGCCGCACGGTAAGTATTATTGACGCGGGCAGCTCCTTTGGCATGTCCAGCCCCAGTATCGCGCGGCGAAATATCTCCGCCGTGCTTTTAAGCGGCACGTTCACGCTGCCCAAGCATACGCATATAACGGCGGTCAATATGGCTGCCGCCGCAAATATTATGTATTCATATGCCCTGAAGCCTTCCTGCGTTCCGTTCATAAGCGTATTATACCATCAATATCCGATTATTCCTAATAAAAAGCCGCTCCCGCAGCAGCTTTCGCCGCGGGAGCAGTATTTAGCAGTATATGCCGCTTATTCGGCGGTAACAAAATCATAAAGCGCCTTTGCGCCGTCAAGCAGCCTGGGTGCGGGACGGCTGAGTTCATTGTTGGCAAGGTTGAGCACCGCGTTGTTCTTAACGGCGGTCAGCTCGCCCCAGCCTTCGCGGCCCAGTATCTCCTCAACGGGGGTCGGGCCTTCGCCATAATACATGGATATGGTAACTATGTAATCCGGGTTGCGCTCAATTACCTGCTCCTGAGAAATCTCGCCCCAGCCTTCAACATCGCTGAAGCAGTTGGTAAGACCCATCATGGTGGCTATTTCGTCCATGAAAGTACCCTTGCCAGCGGTCCAAAGACCCCACTGAAGCGGAGAAACTTCAAAGTAAACGGTCTTTTCGCCTTCCACCTTGTTGGCGGCTATCTGCTCAAAGCCTTCCTTCATCTGTGCAATAAGGCTTTCGGCTTCGCTGTCGCGGCCTATCACCTTGCCTATAAGGGCTATTGAAGTATACACGCCTTCTATATCCTGTGCGTAGCATTCAACTACCTTTATGCCCGCTTCCTCTATTTTGGCTATAACGTCCTGGTCCTGATCCATTGCGCTGGTTATAAGCACATCCGGCTCAAGGGCAACAATTTCCTCTATATTCGTTTCGGAGCCGGACTTGACGGATGCAACGTCGAACACCTCGGCAGGATAGTCGCAGTATTCGCCACGGCCCACTACCAGCTCGCCCGCGCCAAGGGCATAGACGATTTCGCATTCGCCCGCACTAAGAGCGACTACCTTGCTCGCCGGCGCATCAAGCGTTACCTCGCGGCCCATCATGTCCGTTACGGTAATACCTGCGGGTTCAGGGTCGGCGCTCTGTTCGGGCGCTGCGGTGTCCGCAACGGGTGCGGTAGTTTCGGGCGCGGTGGTGTCCGCAGGGGGCGTCACGTCGCCGTTATCGGTGTTCTGGCACGCCGCAAAGGCTATGCACATCATGGCCGCAAGCAGCACGGCCAGCAGTTTTTTAGTGTTTTTCATGTTAAAGAAAACTCCTTTCCTTTGTTTAGAGGCAAATAAAAAGGCCGCAGCTTCCGGAATACAAGCTGCAACCATAATATAAGCAATTTTATGCCATATAAGTTTCACTCAACCCCAGAAGTTTTCCGTGCAAAAACAGGTTTCCCGACTTAGCTTCATCCTAACAAAGCGCCTTCCCGCCCGCTTTTATAGGCAGTGACATAAGTGCTTCTTCATCCGCATCACGGTTACTGGGATAGTTCGGAGCTTTCATCCGATTCCCCGGCCTTTATGGTGGCCGCGCCGCGCCTTAACGCGGCAGTATAATCGCACGCTGTTTACTTTTACCCTTGTATTATATTGTGGATGGGGTGATAAGTCAAGGTTAATGAGCTTGTATTGCCGCCATGTCAATGCTATACTGTTTTCATCTATGATTATGAGGTAATTTATTATGTATCTCCCCGATAGCATTGCGCGGTGCGTAAGCGCGCTGCCTTATGAGGAAAGCGGAATCGGCATGTCCGGCTCAAAGGTGCTGTGCTATGAAAACATGGTGCTTAAAATCGGCACGGATATGGCTGACCATGAGCGCAGCCGCAATATTCTTGGCTTCCTTGAAGGCAAGCTGCCTGCCCCGCGCATAATTGAGGTCGCCGAAGAAAACGGCACTAACTATCTGCTGATGACCCGCATACGCGGCAAAATGGCCTGCGCCAAGGAATATATAGATGATGCAGCAACGCTGCTTCCCCTGCTTGCAGACGCCATACATATGCTTTGGAACGTGAATACGGCGGATTGCCCGTATCAGAACATGCTTGAAGCGAAGCTTGCCTTTGCAAAGCGCAATGTTGAGCAGGGGCTATGCAGCACGGATGACGCCCAACCCGGCACATACGGCCCGAACGGGTTCGCCGATCCTGCGGAGCTTTATAACTGGCTCATAGCAAACAAGCCGACCGAACAGCGCATATTTTCGCACGGCGATCTTTGCCTGCCGAATGTGTTTATAGACAACGGCAAAATAAGCGGCTTTATAGACCTTGGCTGGGCCGGCGTTACGGACATATATCAGGATATAGCTCTGTGCTACCGCAGCCTTGTAAACAACCGCGACGGCAGATACGGAACAACGCACCCGTATTTTGATGCGGATGCGCTGTTTAACCTGCTCGGCATAGAGCCGGACAGGGATAAGCTTTTCTATTATACAATGCTTGACGAGCTGTTTTAGGCTTTATTTCACAATAGGCCTGCCTATCCATTGCTCGTCCGGTGCAGCGCCCAACCATTTGGCTATGGTCGGCGCGATATCAAGTATGCTTATGGGTTCGCTCGTGAATTCATCAGGCGAACCATGCTCCGGTATTATCACGGGGATTGTCATGTCCTCCGGCGCGTCGCTGCCGTGGTTCATGTCGTGCCCGCCATGATCAGCTGTAATCAGCACCTTATATTCTTCCGGCGTTGCTGCAAGCACGCGCTCTATGTTGGCCCATTCTTCGCTTACTATATCAAGATATTCTTCACTCATCCAGCCGAAACGGTGCCCGGTTTCGTCCGCCCAGCCAAGATAAAGGAATATAAAGTCCGGCTTTTCGGCGGCCATTGCGGCTATCGCCGCGTCCGTCACGGTGCGGTCGGCCTTTATCCCCTGCCCATGAAACATGGCGCTGCACAGCGAACAATCAAGCATGCCGGGCTTTGCCAGGTCCCTAAGCTGCTCCCACGTATAATAAAAAGCGCAGCGCTTACCGGCATTGTGCAGCTTTTCTATAAGCCCATCCACGGGCCGCGCCATGGGCACGAACGTATTCGTCAGTATCCCGTGCCGCTGCGGCACAACGCTATGAAACAGCGACATATGGCATGGCAGCGTTACGGACGGAAACACCGTTTTCGCCTGCATATCCTTATAGCGGCAGCTTTTCAGCATATTATCCGCGTATTCGCTGCCGCATGCGGCTATGCTGTCCGGCCGCATACCGTCCACCAATATAAGCAAAACCTTATCCATGGTATCCTCCGAGTAAAACAAAAGCGCCGCACATAATGCAGCGCCATGTTCTTTTTTGAAAAACGCGCACCCGCCGCTCGACATAAAGCACCATAGGCGGCACACAATAAGCTAAGCTCCGGCCATGCATTCCCGCGGCACATCGGATTTTCCGCTTAATGCTGCTTCCGTCAGGACCTGACATGGTTCACGGCATCCGATTGCACAGGACACAGCCTTCAATGCTTCGCCCTTGTTCCAGCCCCACAGCGCTTCGCCTCACGGCGGGAATCACACCCTGCTATAGCGGATTGCAGGTACAGGGCACCGCTAACTCCCCGCTTGGCGCGCAAGAATATTGTATCCGTTTCCGCGCCGCTTTGCAAGCTAATTTTTCAATTCAAACGGCACGCTTTTACCGGATGGATATAAAACCTCCCCCGATGATTCACCGGGGGAGGTTGCTTTGCTTTTTATGCCGCGCTTTATGTGGCAAAGCCGGTGAAGGCCCACGCCACCAACACGAACAGCAGCAGTATTCCGAGAGCTATTGGCAGAAAAACCGCAAATGCGGAAAGGATAAGGGCTTTAAGATCCCCCTTTTCCAAGCCGCCCTCCTTGTGTATTTCATCGGAGAGAGTCTCTGCTTTCTTGGGGTCATACTTTTTAAGCTTTCGAAGCCTATCAATAAGCATGACTTACTGTTCCTCTTTCTTGCCATTCCGCTCAAAGAGATATTTGCCGTTTTCGTCTATCTTCTTATCCAGGAAATGGCAGGCTACGAAATGGCCGGGCTCGACCTCCACATACGGTGGGGGTACGCGCTTGCATTTTTCGCAGGCCATATAGCAGCGGGTGTGGAATTTGCACCCTTCCGGAGGACGGATTGGACTTGGGATATTGCCTTCCAGAATAATACGATCCTTGCTGGCGGAATCGGGATCCGTCGTGGGGATGGAGGAAAGCAGCGCCACGGTATACGGATGGCGGGGATCCTTAAATACCTCTTCAGCCGTACCAAGCTCCACCAGGTTGCCAAGATACATAACGCCAATACGGTCGGAAATGTAGCGGACAACGGACAGGTCGTGGGAGATGAACAGATATGTCAGATTCTCGCTCTCCTTCAGCTCCTCAAGCAGGTTGATTATCTGGGACTGTATGGACACATCCAGTGCTGATACGCACTCATCGCAAACGATGAACTTGGGCTTTACAGCCAAAGCACGGGCAATGCAGATGCGCTGGCGCTGACCACCGGAGAACTGGTGAGGGTAGCGATGGAGCATATAGCCCTGCAAGCCGCACTCCTCCATAACGCGGAGTATGTACTCCTTCATCTTGGGGTCGCGCGCCTTGAAGAACTTATGCGTAACAAGACCCTCGCCTATTATCTGGCCCACGGTCATGCGCGGGTTAAGCGAAGAATAGGGGTCCTGGAATATAATCTGTATATCCTTACGCAGAACGCGCATTTCGGAATAGTTCAGCCGGCTGAGGTCAATGCCGTTGTCCAGCATGGCTTCATACTCCCGGAACTTAGCATTGTCCTTATACTTGGCCTTGATAGCCGCCACGTTTGCTTCCTCATCCTTAAGCAGGGCATTAAGCATATCAAGCTTTTCCTGCAAAGCCCTTTTCCTTGCCCTGTAAAGCTGCGCCTTGTGCAGGGCCTTGCGAATCTTGGGCTGAGGATTCTTGAATTCCTTGTCGGCCTCAATCTCCTTGGCAATAGCCTCGTTAAGGGATATCTCGCCGTCCATATCCCGCATCTGCTCCCTGATTTTGGAAATCTGGATATTTGTGCGGTACTTTTTCAGCAGCGCTTCCGCGCCTTCCCTCGGGTCGTCAAGCGCGGCAAAGCCGCCCAGTATCTTAACAACGTTCTGGAAAGCGGTCTGCGCTTCGGCCTCCAGCAGGTTCTTGGTCTGATGCTGATAGAACGTAGCCTGCTCGCCCGCCTTTTCCACTTCCGCGGCGGCAGAGTGAGCCTTAGCTTGCTCCTTCTTATATCGCTCAATCATCTTGGGCGCCCGCATCAGGGTCTTTGCCACGTATTCGGGGGCAAAATCCTCCAACGTGCGGCCGTAATACAGGGTGCTGCCCGCAGTCTGATCGTATAGCTGAAGTATGGTTCTGCCCAACGTGGACTTACCGCAGCCGGATTCGCCCACCAGACCGAATGTTTCGCCGCTGAAAATATCTATTGTGATATCCTCGTTGGCCCTTACATACAGCTGTTCTTTCTGGAACCACTTAGTTTTGGCTACAGGAAAGTACTTTTTAAGATTTGTGATTGACAACAGCTTTTCCGTGTTCTTCACTGCAGCGCACCTCCTTCATGGGA
>ERZ857840.259-NODE-259-length-86848-cov-8.990863_pt1 | contig 86848 bp, 92 predicted proteins | sample MGYA00519760_ERZ857840 | MGnify/ENA primary metagenome ERZ857840 (study PRJEB31778, sample SAMEA3449371) | human gut metagenome | biome: human gut; feature: human-associated habitat; material: faeces | place: United Kingdom | collected 2010/2012 ... | reverse complement strand
CTTTTCCGGTTTCTGTGCGGGGGCTTTGGACTTCGGGGCTGCGGCCTTGTCCTTATCTGCTTTCGGGGGACGGCCCCGGCGCTTCGGCTGTTCCGGCTCTTTGGGTTTTTCCTCTGCTTTTTTCGGAGTCTCCGGCTGCTTTTCCGGTTTCTCCACTTTTGCCGGGTCAGGCTTTTCCCCGCTGGGAGCTGCCGCCCGTTCCTCGACCTTCTTTTCCTTCATAATTTCAGCGAAGTTATAGACGGAAACCTGCGGGTTCTTTACCTCCGGTTCCGTCTTTTTTTCCGGCTCCGGGGAAACGGAAACCTTCTCCGGCTCTTTTGGGGGAGCGGGAGGCGTTTCCTTGCCCGGCCCGCTATCCGTTACCGGCTGTTCCGGCGTTTTTGTGGTTTTATCATCTGCCATAAGCATTTACCTCCTGTTTTTTGGCATGAAAAAAGGGGCTCAACTTTTCAGTCAAGCCCCCGTGGGAAGTTCCTCCTTTCTCCGCCATGATACAAAAATACCGCCCGTAGTCTCGTTTGGGCGGTACTTTGTGTAAGATTGGCAGTCCATTATTAAGTTTTTTATTATGTTCCCTTTGTACACCGTTGCAAATTATATTTTATAAACGAATATTGTTGCCGTTTAACATGCCGAGGTAGTCTTCCCTGCATGTAAGGAATATGACCTGATGCCTTGCAGCGCATTCTTTAATAAGTTTGCAGGACTGTGCAGCACGTTCGGCATCCATATCGGTGAACGGGTCATCAAATACAATTATTCCGCCGCCTTCAGGGAAAAGATGATCAAGCACGGCAAGACGGAATGCAAGCGACACTGTCTCCTTAGTGCCTTCGGAAAGCTTACGGAAATCGAGCAGGTTGTCGTTGCTGTAAATATTCATGTCCAGCTTGTTGGCCTCAGGAAATTCGGATGAAACTCTGCCGGCAGAAATTATGCTGAGATAGCGAACAAAGCTGTCGGCAATATCCTGCATAGGGTTATTGCGAATGCCTTCTTTCTGCTCGCTGAATACTTCCTTGATATGCAGCCAATGGTTCAACAGCTCCTTTTGTTCATCATATGTACGCTTTGCTTTTTCAACATCTGCTTTAGGATCTCCGCTGCAGCTCTCCTTATAGTCTTCCAGCCTATTGCAAGCAGCGGTTTTTTGCATAAGCGCATCCTTAAGAAGAGTGCTTTTATTCTGCAGATCTTTTTTTAACGATTCCATATAGGCTTCCGGATCAGGAATCGTCAGATATTCGTCCGGAATATCCTCTGTGGCGATAATGGACTCTTTTGCTTTTTGCAGTTCCGATTTCAAGTCAAATGCTTTTACCTTGAGCTCGTTAATACTGCCGTATTCCGTGGCATAGCCGTTCAGGATGGTCTCTTTTGCTGTAATATACTTTTCAGCATTATTGCTGCCGCAAACAGCAAATATATCCCTTTCTATTTCGTCTTCCGGGCGTACGGCAATGGTTATAGCCTTAGCCTTAGCTTCGAGTTCATCGTAAGTAACAGAGCCAAGAAGTATATCCAAACGATCGTTTGCCTTATCGATTTTTGCGTTCGTACCGGTGATGCGCTCTGCCAGCTGCCTCAGTCCATCAAGCGAGTTGACAGTATATTTGGTAAAGACCGTGCTTATGGTTTCCTTATACTCGGCAATCTTATTACCGATAGTTTCAACATCTACATCTGCGGGAGCTAACTCTATTTCCATAACGCCGGGTACCGTGATTTTAACGGCTTCGCTTATTGAAACCATTCCGTCAGACAGCTCAAGGGGTGTTCCAGTGCGCAGAGAGGTTATTATTATATCGTTATTGCCAAGCATATTTACAGTGGCTGCAATGTTCATTCCGCAAAGCTTGTTTTCGAGCCGTTCTATACTGCGCTGGGCATTTTCAACCTGCGATATCTCTAATGCTGCGGGACAGGATACGTTTGCGGTTCCTGCTTTAAGCTCGCGGATCTCGTTAACAATTTTTGTTGCCGCTTCATACTTATCAATAATTTTACGGCTTGACTGTTCAAGGTTCAAAGCTTTTACCTTCTCAAGCGCTTCAACAATATTGGGCCAATTAGCTAACACCTCGTCTATTTTAGAAAGATCCCTTTCAATGCGTATGACGGCCTTTTTACGTTCGCTCTGAATTGTAAGACTACTTGAAAAAGAGCTGAATCTTTCAAAGGCAGATTCTGCATCGGAAACGACATTATCAAGCCTGTTATAGTCACCTGAGGCGCGATCCGCATCGGATTCCAAACGAGAGATGTTATCCAAAACAGCCTGTTTATCCTCCAATTCATAATACGCCTTTAATATTTCACCAAGACCGCTTGCCCAACGCCCCGGACTTGTTTTACGGACGGGAGCATTGCGCTCGATATCCCAATGCTTCCCCTTTATTTCGTCAATCTTAGCATTGAGAGCCTGTTCAATAGCATCCACGGAAATGCCGTCTTCCTCTGCGAACGCCTGAGAAACTGCATCTATAAGTTCCCGCTTAGCATCCGTTTTTGGGGAAGCGTCAAGAATCGTTTGTAGGGAGGCGTCGGTATTACGCTGAGAGGAGCAAAGCAGATTTGTATAAACTCCTTCTCCGTAAAGCAGCTTTTCCTTTAGAATTTCATTAATCTTGCTTTGGTCACGTATAACACCGTCGGGCGTGAAGAGCAAGCAACGTGAATCGCTGCCCCAGTCTTTTTCAAGCGTATACGTTCCGGCTTCCGTTGTGAATACGAGTTTGCCGTCGGCAAAGTCTCCCGTAATAGAGCTGTTTCTTTTAATGCAAGGGAAATACAATTCAAGAAAGTCCTTATCACTTCTGCGATCGAGCTTTGAATTTTGAAACAGTATGCGGGAAAGCAGGTTAACGAGCGTACTTTTGCCGCTCTCGTTTTTTCCGTAAATTACATTGAGCCCATCTGCAAGGGATATATCAATATTCCGAATTCCCGCAAACTGTGTGCTGGATATATTTTTTATATTCATTTTATTTACCCTCCTTCAAGAATTTTAACAGTTCATATGTAAGCTGAGCCTCCTTGGGTTCTTCCAATAAAGAAGTAAGCAATTTAGCCGAAAACGATGTTTCCGGGAATTCAGATTCTATTAAATCTTGTGATATAAGCTTGCTAAGATTATAGTCATTATATGTTTCCTCCAGGAAACGGGAAAGCACGCTTTCGATTATTGCATCTCTGCTTTCATATTCATCGGCATATACGGCGCCGGTTAAGACGACATCTACAACGCTATTGTTGTCGATTCCGGCGAGTTCATGAGCAAGTATGCTTTCCATCTTACCGGCTGTAACTTCGATATTCTTGCGATAGAAACGAATATTGCCTGATGCGAATTTCTTTGCCCGTACAGTTTTACTCTCATCTATTTCCACAATGAAGCACACGCCTTCCGTATTGCAGGAAACATCAGTCTGAACATGTGTGCCAGCATTGAGTATTTTATCGCAGGGCGTAAACTTCTCCGTAAGATTTCTTGGGAATGGCACATGTGTATGACCTATGAGCCAAACGTCAACAGGAATAGCTTCCAGCTCGGCTCTGCTCATGAGAAAATATTGGCCTTCATTATCGATGGTTTCACCTTCAACGGCTCCATGAGCGATGCCAATATGATAAGCCCCATCTTCTTTGATATCCGTCTCTTTTATCCAATCGAGGTTGTTTTGGCCCGGTGCAGAATGAAGCGATGTGCATAGTGCCGGGTAGAGTACGACCTTTTCTTCGCTTGTAGTTAACTCACACGGGTGGTAATCGGTTAAAAGCATGATGTTATCGTAATTGGCCATAACGTCTTTAAAATACTGCCATATCTTTACTTCTTTATCATAATAATCATGATTACCCGGAAGGACAGCTACTATGCCTTTGAAATCTGATAGCATATCTAGGAGTGCTTTTATATCCTTCTTAGAAGTGCTGTAAGTGTTTTCAAACAAATCACCAGTGATAACAAATAAATCACAGCTTTCTTGATTTGCAGCCTGAACCATGCTTTCAAAAGTTGTTAATCTGTTTGAAGCGAGTACAGTAGATTGCTTATGACTGGCGTACTTAAGGCCAATATGATTATCGCCGGTAACAAATATTCTTAACATTAAAGTTAACATCTCCCTTTCATGCTTACTTTTGTTATCTATTTATAACACATTTGCCATGTGAAAGTCTTACACAATTTGCACAATTTTCAACTTTTTATCAAGCCACATCAGTCAGTTAGACAAAAAGACAGAAGCTGTTGCCCTTCTGCCTTGTGCTGATATTACGCCGTTTTATTTACCTTCAAATCAAATCTTACTTCAACTTCCCATACTCTTCATCGCTAACGGCTTCGCACCATTGGCTATGGCCGTTTTCTCCTGGAACTTCCACAGCAAGGTGAGAGAACCTGCTATCAGGCGCTGCGCCATGCCAATGCTTTACGCCGGGAGCTATGTTAATAATGTCGCCCGGATGGAGTTCCTGCGGCTCCTTGCCCCACTCCTGATAATAGCCGCTGCCGGCAACGCAGACGAGTATCTGCCCTCCGCCCTTATCGGCCTGATGAATGTGCCAGTTGTTGCGGCAGCTGGGTTCAAACGTAACATTGAAAATGCCGACTTGGGTTGTTGAAAGCGGTGCAAGGTAGCTTTGGCCGATAAAGAATTTGGTGAAAGCATCGTTTGGTACCCCCATCGGGAACACCATCGCGTTCTGATGAGCCTGCTTGGCATCGGATGCTTAAGCATCGGCCCATACTTTCTTTGCCATGCGGAACGCTGCCCATGCCTTGAGCCAGCCAGCGTAGAAGGCGGCGTGTGTAAGTATTTCCGCTATTTCATTTCGGGTTATACCGTTGTTCTTTGCGCTTTGCAGATGAAAACGGAATGATTCATCCGTCAATCCATGCGCCATCAGCGCCACTACTGTTACAAGCGAACGGTCGCGCGGCGAAAGCTTATCTTCCCTGCTACATACTTCGCCAAAGAGAACATCGTCATTTAACTGTGCAAATTTGGGAGCGATCTTACCAAGGGCATCTCTCCCGCTGTGATTTTCTTCATATAAAGCATTATTCCTTTCATCTTAATCAATTGCAATTTATTGCAGTGTTATCTTGAAAGCATGCTTTAAAGCCTCTATGGGAATCTTATTCTTGATGTAAAGCTGAAGCATACCATTGGGCGCTATTTTATAGCAGGATAGCTCTTTTATGCAAAATAGATTATTTATACGCCTCCGACATTAATTTGACGTTTACTACTAAAAACGTCGGCAGTGTAATGAAAAGCTGGGATTATATATATAACAAACATAATTATGACAAATTTGTTAAATTTATAATTGAACTATGCGACACTATTTGATAAAATAACAAAAATATTATTCTCTTAACGGGCACGCCTTGTGCCCAGAGCACAACAAAATAGGAAGGAGCATATCAACTAATGAAGAGAAAAATGTTATCCTTGATCCTTGCGTTGCTGATGGCGATATGTCTTGTGCCTACGGCTGTTTTTGCCGAAGGCGAACAGGAGATTGACGTCAAAGGAACCAACCTGATCAAGATTACTACTGCTACCGATTTTGCCGCCGGCGAAACAACGGGCCTTGTGCAATCTGGCGTAGGCAACGGCGCACTTGCGCTTGATGCTGATGCAACGGAAGGCACATTCACCTCCGCCGTGTATCTTATCGATGATTTTCTAAAGATGGTAGCTTCGTGGAACGCAGCCATTTATGACGGTTCCAGCGTGGAGGTCTTTGCACGTGCTTATACCAACGATGCATGGACCGATTGGTTTTCCTGGGGTAAATACGGCATGTCCATAATGCGCGGCTGCAACGACGATAATTCAGTTGATGAGTATTCTCCGGGCGGCACTATCACTAAAGCCCAGTTCCGCGCCGTACTCCGACGCGATAGCGCAGAGATACAGTCCCCTGTTCTGCGTCAGATAACCTTCTCGATAAAGGGCGGCGATGCTTCACCTGTCTATGCTGAAACTCCGGTCTCCTCGCTTCCTTCGTCCAAGTATAATGCTTCGCCTGCATATTCACAGATAATTCGTGATCCTGAAATCGGCGGCAGCATTTGCAGCCCCTCTACCATCTCTGTAATGCTCAATTCCCGCAATTCACAACTTGATATTCTGCCCGAAGAACTTGCTCTTTCCGTGCAGGACTTCAATTACGGTTTCGGTAACTGGGCGTTCTGTGCTTCTGCTGCCGGACTGTATGGCTATGAATCATATGTGCAATACGGCAATATAGACATAATCTTGCAGGAGCTTGCCAATGGCCGCAGCGTGGGCCTTTCGGTCAGCTACAGCCCCAGCGAAACCAGTTCTTATCCCTACCTTCCCGGCTCATACGGCGGAACGGGCGGTCATCTCATAACAATAGTCGGCTACGAATTTGAAGATGGCGACGTTGGCAATCTGGACAAGTTGAACCTCATTTCCAGCGATACTTATTCTAAGGACGACTCCACGAGCTTTCACCGCTATGCATGGAAGTATTTCCAGAAATGCTGGACTAACGGAGTTATATACATGGTTTCCTTAATGCCCGAATTTGGCGCGCCCGTGACCGGCGTGCAGAGATTCGATGCAGCGCTTGAATCCACTGGAACCGAGAACGTTTATAAACTTAATGTAAACGGCACTGCCATTGACCTGACCGACTTTACGGTAGGTAAGCGCTCTGTTCTCGGCCGCGGTGTTCTGGCTTACACCATTGAAGGTATGGCTACAAACGCAGCTATTGCAAGTGATTCTTCAATAGAATATGCTAACCGTATTCAGGTCAGCGCAAACAATACATTCTTCTACACGGGCATTAAACCGTACGCTGACGGCAATCTTGATTTCAATGCTGGCGATGCACTCTATAGGGCAGGCATACCCGAAGGCGAAAGCCGCCTGATGACAGTTTATGCAATGGCTAATAACGGCCGCCGCTATACCGCTACTATCTCTGCGGTAAGCAAAAAGGCTGCCACTATAACCGAAGAATATGAAACCGTAGCCACCGGAGGCAACCTTGTTCACGTCAATCTTGCCCAAGGTAAGCTTTCCAGTGGTGCAGCGCGCAATAACGCGGGCGAAATAACGCTCAAGAGCGGTGAAACCTCCGGCGTGTATACCACTCCCATTTATTCCAACGAATGGGCTTGGGAATACCTTTTTGCCACCATCAACGCTGTAACCCCCGGCGCTTCCAGCGTGGAACTGCAGGTGCGTGCGGTGGCAGAACGTGCTGAAGGCGCATGGAGCGATTGGTTCACATGGGGCAAGTTCGGCTCCGGCGTAAGCAGTATGTCCACCTCTGTAAAGAATGATTATCTTAGCCTCAATACAGATATATTCACCGTTCGCGGCAGCAGCTCCACAGCCAACGTAAAGGATGTACAGTTCCGTGTTCTGCTCCGTGCGGACGATGCCGGCAATGCACCCGAAGTATTCGGACTTAATTTCACCTATAAGAAATCGAGTTACAGCGCAAACGAAGCGGTGTATACCGGCAAAACCTCCGCAGGTGCTCTGCCTAAGTCTGCATCCGTGGATATAACTGCTACTAGCGCATATGCTTATGCAAACGGTATGAGCGCATGGCGCTTTGAGAACATGATGTTGATGATGGTAAACAGCCGCGGCTCCGATGCGTTGTTTGAGGAAGTGGCGCTCAATGGTCTTGACTTCAACGGTGGCTGGGGTAACTGGGCTTATACCATATTCAAGGCGGGTCTGTTTGGGCACAATGCCTATACGCAGTTTGCAGCTAGCCCCACGCTCGTTCAGCAGGCAATAGCAGACGGCAATATTGTAGGCCTGTATGTACATGGCGGAAAACTTGAAACCACTAATAGCGACAGTTCAAGCCAAGTAATAGTTTATGCTTACGAAACGCAGGATGACGGTACCGTTATATTCAAGACCGTTTGTCCACGCGGAGATGTGAGCGAACTGACTAACGGTGATGTATTCGGAACATGCACAGCGGAACAGCTTGCCGATGCTATTTCCGGTTTCGGCAAAGCCAGCGCACGCGGCATGATGTATGTCGTTGGCAGCAAGGTAAAAGAATCTTCCGTGAAGCGCGTGCCTGCTGCTGCACAGATAGTTGATGCGGCTACCATTCGTCTTTCGGTGGATGGCATAACCATCAGCCTGCCCGAGGACTTCGTTGCCCAAAAGAGCTCCACGCTCGGCTATGGCGTTATAGCCTATACGCTTGCGAGTGAAGTGAAGGCCGGAGAAAAGCTTGCCGCTTCCAAGTTCTATTATGATATTATCGTGAATGCGGATGGTACGCTTGCGCTGCCTGAAGCCCTGCAGGCCAAGCTTGCCGCGGGCGATACCGCTAATCTGTACGTTGTGCATAACAACGGCATGACGTATACAGCAAAGATAATTTCCGTTAACACACTTGATAAGCAGAAAAGCGAAGCGCTTGCAAAAGTGAGCGACTATCTTGCAAATCAACCCTCTAAGGTGTATGGCGAAGCGGCCAAGATAGCCAATCAGGCAAGGGCATTGATAGAAGCTGCGTCTTCCATTGAAGAAATAGAAGCCGCGCTCAAGCTGCTCGATACCAAGCTTGATTATCCGTGGCAGGACGATAATCAGGGTACTACCGCAGGCGGTAACACTACCATGCTTCCGCCTCAGACCGGTGATGCGGAAAAATTTGCTCCCTTTATGCTCATCGTAATGGCAATGGCAGCCGTGTTGTTTGTGGTATGCAGGAAAAGGCGTTCATAATAGCATCTGCTAAACTGTAGCAAAGGGCCGGAGCAAAAGCTTCGGCCTTCTAACGGTGTTTGTGGCTGAAAAATATGTCTTTACTTCAAAAGTCATTTGCTTCGTTGCGGGTAGTTCGACGCGGTAACTTATCCGCTACCGTGCAATATCACCATCAGTTCAGATATCTCTTTCAGAATACTTTATACCTTCTGCATCATACTGCTGCTTCTGTGCCAGGATGCACAGCCAGCCTTTTTCGTTCTTGTGTATCTGCACATCGTGAAAGCCCGCCTGCTCCAGATACGTCTTCAGCTCGGCGTCCTTGTAGATGGTCATGCCGCCGATGATCTTCGTCCACTTTTCATCCTTGTCCGTGTCACCGTTGCTCTCGTTGCAGATGAGAAATGTCCCGCCGGACTTCAGGACCCTGTATATTTCCTTGAAGCTTTGCAGCAGGTTGGGCCAGAAATATACCGTTTCAAACGCCGTAACTGCATCGAACCATTCAGATGCGAATATCATATCCGCAACGTTTCCCTGAAGTACAACGCAGCGGTGGATACTTACCGCTCCCCTGTTGACCTTGTTGGCCTTGGCTACGCTTACGGGCGAATAGTCTATTCCCTTCACAAAGCCGTTTGGGCAAAGCTTGAGCAGCTTCTTTATGTTTGCTCCGCCGCCGCAGCCGCAGTCAAGCACGTTTGCATCGTCATTCTATTTTAGGTATTTAAGCCCCCAGTCCGCCAAAGAGCGGTGGCCAATGTTCATCATGGAGACCATTATTCTTCCACCAAGCCCGGTAGGCTTGCGCGTATTATCAAAGAATGCCAAAGCTTTACCTCCTCACAACCTTTTTAGTGTAATAATCTTGTTAGATATGTTCCTGATGGCGGGAATCTTATCAAGCACCTTATAAATCGGCATGAACTGGGCCATGACTTCCGTCAGGCCGTGTTCTTCGACAAAGCGGAAGTTCGGCAGCAACGCCGCCAATGCTTGTCCAATGATGGTCGTGCGGTAACAGATAGCTTCATCGCTGTGCGCCGCAAGTATGCTCATAATGTCGGTTACGTTCACGCCTGCATCACTAAGCACTTTAAGTATGGCAGCATAGTCTGCAACAGGGACGTATGCGGGCAGTTTATCGCTTAGCACCTGCGCCGCAACGGGAACGAGCATTGTGCTCACGGATATGCCCTCCTCCGCCAGCTTCTTTTGCAGTTCGGCAAGCGCTTCGGCATTGGCTGTAAGCTGCTTTTTGCTGTAAGACGTAAACTTATCCATCAGGTATTTATCTTTGCAGATATAAACGCCGCCGCTTTCACGCTTGCCTATGCCAAGCTCAAGATGGGTTTTCAGCGTTATCCATTTGTCCCTGAGCGGTACCTGATCGGCAAGGTAGGTTTCCAGCTTATCGCCGAACTTGCCGGAAAAGAAGTCCGATGCGCTGAATTTCGGCGCTTGCGTAAGGGTGCGCTTTTCGCGCTCCGAATAGTATTTATCCGGGATGAACAGCCATGCAAGCGCACATACCGCCACAATCGGCAACAGTAAGCACTCCTTGCTTCAAATGGCCGTTCAGCCAATCGTATATGCGTTTGCCGATAGGCGTTGCTGCGAACGCGCACAGAAGCAGCATCGGGCCATATGTAAGCAGCAGATAAACGCTGTCGCTATCGAACAAAACGCCCGAGAACATTGAACCAAGCCACGCAAAGCCGGCAGATATATCGGTAAATGCAAACAACGTCCAACTAAGTGTTATCAGCAGCAAAGCGTAAACGTACCTAAGGGCTACGGGCAGCTTTTTGAGAAGCTTGAGCAGGAACAGTTTTTCCAGCACAAGCAGTACGCCGAAGTACACGCCTCGCAGCACGAAGTTCCAGCTTGCGCCGTGACAGAAGCCGGTCAAGGGTACAAATTGTCGGGCATAAAGTCAAGCAAAATGAATTATCCGCTCTGACGTGTCCATCAGAGCGGATGTTAGTGTTAGCTGTTAGTTTGATTCAGAATCTTACCGTTGCTTTTTCCTTCTGCCATGAATAACGGTTCCGGCGGTCGTGGATGCGCATATTAGCAGCAGCGCTATCCAAATGAATGCGGTATTGTCGCCGCCGGTAGCAGGCAGGTTGGGGGTAGGCGTCCAGCCGGACGGATCGCTCGGCTCTATATCGCCGCCCTTTGCCGGTATGAAGCCAACTGCCGTAACATAATGGCAAACAGTGCATTCTTTGTGCTGCGTTCCGTTCTTGAAGTAAGTAGGTGCGGTATCTATTATCCAGTCGCTTTCCGTATGCGCCGCCTTGCTGCCTTCTATAATCGTGCCGCAGTCTGCGTTTGTGCAGTCCTTCCAATGGTCTGCCTTATCGAACTTCCAGCTTTCGGAAGGCGCATGGCCGGTAGCAGGGATTATGACCGATGTTTTGTCGGCTATCTCTATGCTGCCATTAGCATCCTCGAACCACATATCGCAGCCGTCGCAGGCATAGTAGACCTTATTGCCGTCCTTGGTACAGGTAGCCTTGTTTGCAGAAACAAGCGTCAGGCTATGCGTATGCGGTACGGTCTTGTCGTATCCGCAGATATCGCATATGTTATCGTCGCCGTATTCATGCTTTCCAGCGTCCTCTTTGCTGTGACAGCGTTTGCATTCATGCCAATGCTCGTTTTCGTCCTTGCTCCAAGCGTCAGGCAGGTCGTGGCCCAGCGGATTGCCGTCGGTCGCGCCGCAGCCTTCACGCCGGCAAGTCTTGGGTTCGGTGCAAGTCGCTTCGGCCCAGTCGTGGTTAAGCGCCGTGCCAGGCACTTCAAATGTTTCGGTTGCGCTTACCGCGCCGCAGGAGCAGGTCTTATAGTAAACATCATTGTGCGTGCAGTCCGCGGAGGATTTCTTATATTGTTCCTCTACGTGCTCTTCCGTAAAGCTATGCGCCTCAAATACGGGTTTCACGGTCACATTGCCGGCCGGCATGATAAACGTATTGTTGGATACTTCGGCATTGCCGCTTACGACCTGCCACTCTTTGAAGTGATAGCCGTTATTGGGCGTTACGGTAAGCTGTATCGTCGTGCCTGCCGTTGCCGAAGAAGCGCTTACTGTTGCGGTGCCGTTGTCATCCGTAATGATATACACATTGTATTTCTTTGCTCCCGCCGCAAGTTCAAGCTCAGTATTTGAATTATAGTTCACATGGGCGTCGGCGGCATCGGCGAAGAAATAATTCGAATAGTCCTGACCGTACTTGCCGGAGAAAACCACGGGATAGTTCTTGTTTTCGGTAGTGATGCCGATGGATGCGCCGCTGCTCATGGCAGCGCTTATGCTCAGCTTTTTGCCGGAAGGCAGATACACGTTGTTTGCATCGCCGGAAGCGGTATTGCCCTTTACAACGGGATTGCCGCTTATTTTAAGCTGCCCGTTGTTGCCGGGGTTGACGTATATTCCGCCGCCGACATTTGCGGTATTCTTTTCGATCGTACCGCCGGAGAGATTGCAGACCGAGCCGGTGCGGAAAATATAGACGCCGCCGCCGTTGCCCGTTGCGGTATTTCCGCTGATAACGCCGCCGGACATATTCAGTACGGACGGTTCGCGGTTAAGGTAGATTGCACCGCCGTCCACAGACGAGTTCCCGGTGATTTTGCCGCCGGAGAGGTTAAACGTGGACGTGCCGTACACATGCACCGCGCCGCCCTCTTTGCCAGCATGATTGTTGCTTATCTCGCCGCCGGTCATAGTTGTCGTCACGCCATTGTAGAGGTAGACCGCGCCGCCGTACCGGCTGGACGTATTGCCGGTGAGCTTTGCGCCGGAGATGGTGACCGTACCGCCTGCCATATTGATGACGCCGCCGTCGCCCTTCGTGGCCTTATTGCCGGAGATCGTACCGCCAGACAAGGTCAAGTTGACCACACCGCCGGATGTAGCGTAGACTACGCCGCCGTTGTTTGCTGTGTTACCGGAGATTGTGCCGCCGGACAGATTGAACGTGCCGCCGCAGGCGGAGTAGATCACGCCGCCGTTGGTCGCCGTGTTGTTGGCGATCGTGCCGCCGTACATATTCACGGTACCGCCTTTTTTGTCCTTATTGTTCAGGAAAATCGCGCCGCCGGAGTTTTTGCCGTTGTTGTCGGAGATCTCGCCGCCGTAGATGTTCAGCACACACTTGCTGTCATCCAGCGCTATTGCGCCGCCACCGCCATTACCGCTGACTTTACCGCCGGTTATTTTGCCGCCGAAAATGTCCAGCGTGCTCTGGTAGAGATACACGCAGCTGCCGCCCCAGCCTTTGGTTGCGCCCCTGATCGTTCCGCCTCCGGCGCAGTCGCAGAGGACGAGCCGTCCGCCGTTGTTGACCGTGATCTTATTCGTGCCGTTGCTGGCGAAGGTTTTTCCGTTCAGGCAGAGGTAGAGCGTTGTGCCGTCCACCACCAGATTGCTGTTGAAGGTGACATTCTGCGACAGATACACATAGGCAGTCTTATTGGTGTACGAAATGGCATCTTTGCCGTTCCAGTTTTGGTAGCTTATAGGTGTATGTCCGGTATGATCACCCGTGCTTATGCTGCCGCCGCAGATACAATGCTCGTGCGCCGTCCAATGCGCGTAAAGCGTATGCGGTTCAGCGGCAGTTACAACGGTGCTCGCTTCAACCTTAGTGCCGCCGTCCTTTTCGGTAAACCAGCCGTCAAAATCGTACCCTGCGCGATTGGGTGTGGGCAGAGTGCCGTAAGGACTGTTATAAGTCACTTCCTTGGTGGCATTCGCAAGATTACCGCCGTTGGGGTCAAGGGTTATATTGTATTTGGCTTCCGACCAGCGGGCGTAGAGCGTGTGCGCTTCTTTTGTCGCAACGGAGGTGTTTGCGTCCACCTTAGTGCCGCCGTCCTTTTCGGTATACCAACCGTCAAAATGATAGCCGGAACGAATTGGCGTGGGCATTTCGCCGTAGGTACCATTATGCTGTACGGCCTTTGTCTCTTCGCCCGCGTTCAGCGTACCGCCGTTGGGATCAAACGTAATTGTGACTTCATCGCCGGTGTTGATAAGATACAGATTATAATATTCGCCATCTTGTTGTATCTCCAGCCGCCCATAATCCGGGTTATCGCAGAAGATGCGCTCGTGGTATGGCTTCGCCCGAGACTCCGTATTAACTTGCAGAGAATTCAAAAGAACAGACGCGCCGTTTTGGGTGATGCCGGTGAAGTAGACGCCTATCTTTGCGTTTCCGCCTGTGTTTATGCGGGCAGTAAATACAATCTGCGTGTCCGGATCGCTGAGATAGAGGTTGTTCTGGGCAGAATTGACCGTGTTGTCATAGATATACGGAGCAATCGTGCCTCTGTCTCCATATACGTTGCCCATGTATATTATCTTTGCAGACGCAAACGGCTCCAGATAGAGGCCGCCGCCCGCTTCGGTGGCGGTGTTGCCGGTGATGCGGCAGTTCCGGTAACCGATGAAGCAGACGCGGACATACGCGCCGCCGCCCCGTTGGGCCGTGTTACCGGATATGGTGCTGCCGTTAAACTCGCAGCGTCCGTCTGCGTTGCTATAAAGGCCGCTGCAGTAAACTCCGCCGCCATCCCCTGTGGCGGTGTTGTTGATAATCTCGCCGCCGTTGAGATGAAAATGTGTTCTGCTTGCGGCATAGATACCGCCGCCGTTGGTAGCGCGGTTATTGGAAATGACACCGCCGTTGATATTGACCGTGCCGGCATTCCAAGAGTCGTAAGAAGAAATACCGCCGCCGTTGCCGGTGGCCGTGTTGCCGGTAATCGCACCGCCATACATCGTAAAGCTGCAATTGCCTCCCGTGACTGACACAGCGCCGCCGTCTCCGGATACGTTGTTGCCGGTCAGCGTGCCGCTGTAGAGCGTGGCGTTTGCATATGCGCCGATACGGATACTGCCGCCGCTGGCACTGGAGCCGCCAAGCGTACCTGTGCCAACGCAGTCGCACAGATCCAGCTCCACAGGCTTGCCATCCTCGCCTGTCAGAGTGATGGCCGGCTGAGACGGATCGGCGCAGGTGAAACTGTAGCCGTTCAGGCACAGATATAGGATGTGCTTCGGCGCAACTGTCAGATTGGTCGACACATTGCCGGTCAGATAGACATAAGCAACCCAACGGCCCTGTTTAAGGTTTTCGCTGACCTGAACCCATTTCTGTTCGTATTCAATTTCGCTCTTGCCGTCCCACGCCTGCCATTCCACGTTTTCGTGGGTATGATTGAACGTACCGCCGCAGATGCAGTGGTTAGCGTGCGGCGTGACGGTGATGGAAACCGGCGCAGAGGCCGTTGCCGCATAGTTGTCGGTTTCCGCGGTATAAGCGTAGATTTTACATTCGCCTGCCTCCGTGAAAGAAAAGTCCGCGCCGATCTCGGTGTCAGTCTCCGGAGCGGGCGTCTCGCCAAGCATCTGATAATATGTCACGGCTGCCTCTTCCTGCACGCCCTCGACAGAGAGAATCGGCAGGACCTTCTCGCGGATTCCCACAGCAGCCTTGGCAATCTTCAGCGTAAAGCTCTGAGCATCCTTCTGTCCCCCCCACCGTCAGCACCAGCTTGGCGGTGATGCTGTAGCCATCCACCGTCGCCGTGCAGACGATGGTGCGCTTACCGACGCTGACGGTTTCCGGCGTCAGCGTGGATGCTGTGGAAAGCGCCGTATCGGGGTCGTTCTCGTAATACCAGCGATAGGCCGCGGATGTGCTGCTGTTGCCGTCCATGTTGGATGCAGCAGCAGTCAAGGTGAAGGTGTCATCCTTGTTCGCCGTCAGGGCATAGCTGCCGTCACTGCCGGTGACATCGTCTCCGGTGATCGTAAGCATCGCCAGCGGCGCGTAGGACACGATCACGTTCTTGATGCTGCTCTCCGTCGCCTGCTCCGGGCGGAGCCACTGGCCAGCCGTCGTGCGACAGTAGCAGAACTTCGTGGCACTCTCCCGGTACAGGAGCGCACCCACTGTGCCACCTTCGCTTCTGTTGGTGATGCTGCCATAGGTGCCGCTTCCGCTCTTGAGCAGCACCTTGTCGGTATAGCCGCTCAGATTGCTGATGATACCGTTGTTGACAATGGTGACAACGCAGTTTTCCGCGTTCTCAATCTGGATGTCGGCGGCCGTTACGCCCGCCTTGACTTCCACTGTGCAGGTCTGATTGAGCGTGATGGTATCCGCATAATCCGCATTTATTGCTAGCTGTGCGCCATCCGTCAGCGCGGTCAGCGCTTCGCCCATGGTATCGTACCACACCATGCCCGCGTTTGCTTGGACGCCCGCGGCAGCCTTCCTATTGCAAACCTCGCAGGCGCCGTTGGCATCATACCGATGCGCTGCAAGCGGCGCGTTGGTTTCAATCGTCGTAAGTTCGGATGTTCCCTGCTCATCGCCGAAGTTCCGAGTGCAGCGTTCGCAGTGCCAGTGTTCCACTGTGCCCTTGGCAACACAGGTAGGGCCTTTTGCGGGGACATGCTTCAGATTATGTCCAACCGGAGGAAAATACACTTTATCCTTTGTAAATTTATTGCCGGACATATCCGCATCCTGGAAGAAATACCCGCAGCCGGTGCATTCCCAGCAGCTCACACTATAATAGTTCTCGGTGCAGAGATTAACATTTTGCTCATGAAGTACCGACTCATAAATCCCCTTATCCGATGTCAGCGTAAAGGAGACAGAGAAATCCTTGGCGCCGCCGGACGTAGGGTCTGTCGGAATTGTCGCCGTAAAGGATTCACTGATTTTCTTGTGGCAGAACTCCGCATTCGTATCTACGAAGGTATGTTTTCCGCTGTAGGAAAAGAACGAATCGTCGCTGTCGTATAACTCGCACGAAGAATCGGTGCAGCGATACTGCACATCATACTGGATCGTGATCCTTTTGTCCGATTTCCACTTTGAAATGTCAACACCGGTTACTTGTATGCTTCTAAGTTCGCCGGTGTGTCCGTCCGCGCAGGAGGCGCTTGACGCGCTGAGCGTGAACGTAGCATCGCCGGCCTTGGACGTGCCAACTCCGGCCGATAATACCGTTGCCGGCAGGAGCGTAAGCACCATGCAGAGTGAGAGTAGAATACTGATCAGTCTTTTCTTCATTTAATTCCCTCCGTTTTTGTTATATTTGCCTTTTCTATTCCCTGCAGCGAAAACTCAAAGTGCATTGCCAGCACCTTGAATAATTGCTGCATTACCTGTTCTGAAATCGTTCTGATATCCTGTCCCTCAACAAAATGAATAGCCTTGTCTATCTCCTGATTAGGGACGTTATATACCCTAAGGCTCATAGTAAGAAACAGACGAAGCTTTTTCTCAAGCGTCAGCTCATCGTCGCACGGGTGCGCCATATAGCCGCGCATTATGCTCGCCGAGCCTATCTCCATTTCATAAAAGCCGCGCAAAGTAAGCCCCGGCAGATATGAGCCGAAGATTTGGTGCAGTTCCTTTGTTGTTTCCCTGAATATGTATTCGGATGCTTCTTTTTGAGTGTAGGCTTCAATGTAGATTTCCCGCAGGTTTTCGTTAAGCTCTGTCAGAGTCATTTGAATAGCCGTTTCAACGGCATAAACATAAACCGGCGGCAGGTCTGCCCCGGCAAGCTGCCTTGCCATGCCGAACTGAGTGCTGAACATAAACTCAACCAATTCCGTCAGCACGCCGTCTTTTGCGCGGAATATATTCTGAAAGGAGCTGTATGAAACGTTGGCCTTATCGATTATCTCGGCCAAAGTGGTTTTTTTGTAGCCCTTTTCGAGGAACAGCCGCACGCACACTGCTAAAATGCGTTTCTTTGCGGGCAAGCTTGCGCTTGTAATTGCTATGACGATCACTTCCTTTCATGACTTTGGTGTATACACCAAGTATTTTAACATAGTGCATACACAATCACAATAGCCTTTGTAAAAATTAGCCCCCGCAAAACATTTTGCATACAAAGTATGTTAAATGCGGCAGGGGCTTAAGTTGTTTCATATTCTGTTGTGAAGTTTATCGGCGCCTCACACGAAAGCCTTATCCAGTTCTTCAAGCATGTTGTATACCTTGGCATATGCCTGGCAGGCATCTTCAGGGAGCGCGTAGTTATTGGTAACTTCCCTAAGCTTATCGAATACTTCACGGCTTGGATTCTGCTTCAGCTCGGCATAAAGCGCCGCCACCTGATGCAGTTCAGGGTGATGATCGCTATGTACCCGTTCAACAACGGGCAATATCTTATTCAGGTTCTTTATGATTTCTCCGTTCATGCTGTCCACTATTCTTTTAACCTATGACTACATAACCCAGGCCGGTTATAACCTTTACCAGCTCGCCTACACTGGTTTTGGTCTCGTCAAATTCAACCTTGGCCTTGCTGGCGTTGTACAGCACGGATGCGCTCACCACGCCGGGAGCCTTTTGCAGGGCGGTCTCGATTTTTTGTGCGCACATGGGGCAAACGAGTTCTTCCATCTGAATAATTTTCTTCATAGTCAATTCTCCTTCTTATTATGAATCAAAAGACGCATCGCGTTCAATATTACTACCAATATGCTGGCTTCATGTATCAGCATGCCTATCGACATATGTATATAGCCCGCGAATAAGCCAATGAGCAGCAGTACAACCGTTCCTACTGCAATGGCTATATTTTCATACAGCGTGCGCACTGTCTTTTTAGACAACTTGAGCGAGCGAACCAAACTCTTCAAGTCGGACTTTATCAGCACCACGTCCGAATTGTCTATTGCCACATCGGTTCCCGAGCCCATGGCTATGCCCGTATCAGCCGCCGCAAGCGCAGGGCTGTCGTTAATGCCATCGCCAACGAACGTAACGGTTCTGCCTTTGCTTTGCAGTTCGCGTATCACAGTAAGCTTATCTTCAGGCAAAAGCTCCGCGCGATAGTCCGCAATACCAAGCTGAGCCGCTATTGCGGAGGCCGTGCTGGCATTGTCCCCAGTAAGCATTATGATATCGGCAATGCCCATTGCCTTAAGGCGGCTTATACCGTCCTTAGCATCCGCTTTAAGAGTGTCGGATATCCCAAGAAGCGTTTCTATTTTGCCGTCTACGGCTATCAGGGCAATAGATGCGCCGCTATTTTGCACTTCGCTCAAATCATTAAGCACTTGCTCAGTCAGCTCTATGCCGTTTTGCTCCATAAGTTTTCGGTTGCCTATCAGCACTCTGTGGCCGCAGATGCTCGCATCCATTCCGCAGCCCTTAATGTTTTGCACGGATTCGGCTTCATAAGAAGGCAAATCAGCGGCATATCTAATCACAGCATTTGCAAGCGGATGATCGGATGCCCTTTCAACACTCGCCGCCAAGGCCAAGACTTGATTGGCCTCCTCTGAGTAATTCTTTTGAATGCATATTTCCGGAACTCCTTCTGTAAGGGTGCCGGTCTTGTCAAAAACCACTGTATCCGTCTTTGAAAACGTGTGGATGCTGTCTCCGCCCTTCAGCAGTATGCCTTCCTGCGCACCGCGACCAATTCCGGCTACGTTGGCGATGGGCGCGCCTATAACAAGAGCGCCCGGACACGCAAGCACCAGTACCGTAATAGCCGTATCAACATTTCGTGTGAATATGAATACCGCCGCAGCTATTGCTATAACCACCGGTGTATAGTATTTTGCAAACTTATCTATGAACCGCTCAACAGGGGATTTTGCGTCCTGTGCCTCTTCAACGAGGGCAATTATTTTGGCGAATGTAGTATCCTCCCCTACCTTTGTTGCGCGCATTTGTATTGTGCCGCTGTCCAAAATGGTTCCTGCATAGACTGTGTCGCCAATGGTTTTATGCTTGGCCATTGGTTCGCCCGTGATGCTGGCTTCCGCTGCATAGCCGTCGCCCTTTACCACAATGCCGTCGGACGCTATCTTGCCGCCGGCCTTAACCAGCAGAATGTCCCCAATCTCAACCTCGTCAGCGTCTATCTCTTCCGTTTCAAAGGCATCTTCCGCGCCGTTCTCAAGAACGCGCCATGCCGTAGTCGGAGCCATTTCAGTCAGCGCCCTGATGGCAGAGCGTGTCTTTTTCATGGTTTTCTGTTCCAAGAACGAGCCGAACTGGAACAAAAACGTGACTATTGCGGATTCGTTGAATTCGCCAATCACGCATGCACCTATTGCCGCAATAGAGACAAGCAACTCTATGCTGACCGTTTTTAAGCGGAGTGCCTGAACAGCCCGAAGCAATATCGGTACGCCGGACAGAACGAACGCCGCCACGAAGCACACATCAGCAACGATTTTAACACTAAATATATGCGAAAACGCTGTTGCCAAAGCAATGAGTATTCCCGCGCCCCACAGAAGCGGTATTGAAAAACGCTTTATCCATGCGTTAAGCTTGAGCAAAATATCACCTTACCCTTCGGGGATAGTATAGCATAAACCAGCCGCAAAGAACAATATATCGTGAAGGCAGCTAATAAAACAGCCCCCAATAGCAGCTAACTTCCTGCCATCAGGGGCAATCTTTACATTTTAGTTTTATCAGAACTCATCCACTACATCGTAGCCGGAGCCGTTCCATATTGCGGGACGGGTGGGCAGCGTGCGAAGCTCGGCAATGAAATCGGGCAGGGCGGTCACCATTTCGGGCAGATAGGTGACGTATTTGCCGACCTGCTGCGTGGTATGCGCATCGCTTGCACCTATGGCCTGCAACCCGAGTTCACGGCAGAAGCGCAGCGCCTTGCGGTTGGCTTCCACATCCGTGCTGCCATTGAGCACCTCTACTCCGTTCAGACCGTGAACATCGCGCAGTTTCTCCTCCAAGCCGCGATTATTGTTGCGGAAAGGATGGCAGGATACGCAGAAGCCGTTAGCGGCGTTGACAAGGTCTATGAAATCCTGCGCGGGAATGCGGTGGTCAGGATAGCTTTCGAGTCCCCATGCGGTGATGTCACCCTGAAGTGAGAAGAACTCTATGCCGGTAAATATCGGGAAACCTGTGCGGCGGGTGTACTCCTCCGCCGTTTCGCGAAGGCCCACGCTGTCATGATCGGTGATGCACACGGCGTCAAGCCCCTTGGCTTTGGCTATGGATACTATTTCATCAAGGGAAAGAAAACTGTCGGTAGAGAATGTTTTTTCGTGCAAATGCATATCAACAAGCATAATGTTTACCTCCTTATTATTTTCATAACGGAACCGTCCTCACCCCAAACAATGTCCTTCAGGCCAAGGAACGAAGCGATGGTATCATTGGTGGGTTCGCGATACACCTCTTCCGGTGTACCAAGCTGAAGCAGATGCCCGTGCTCCATAACGGCTATTCTGTCGGCAAGTATAAGCGCTTCTTCTTGATCGTGCGTCACGAACACCATTGTGATATCAAGCTCGCGCTGCAGCCGCTTCAGTTCGCCGCGCATACGCGCACGCAGCGCCGCATCAAGGTTGCTCAACGGTTCATCCAGCAGGCAAAGCTTGGGCTCAACTATAAGCGAACGCGCAAGTGCAACGCGCTGCTGCTGACCGCCGCTTATTTCGTGTATATGTGCATTCGCGCGGTCTGCAAGGCCGACAAGTTCAAGATATTTCATGCCCTTTTCCCTTGCCTGCGTGCGGTTATAGCGGCGGAATTTCAGCCCGTAAGTAACGTTTTCAAGCACGGTCATGTGTGGAAAAAGTCCATATGACTGGAACACGGTCGAGACGGGGCGGCGTTCGGGCGGCATATTCGTAACGTCCTGCCCATCAAGCAATATGGTGCCGCTGTCCGGCGCAAGGAAGCCGCCTATCATATTAAGCGTGGTGGTCTTGCCGCAGCCGGATGAGCCGAGAATGCACAGCAGTTCTCCCTTCTCCACGCCGAGTGAAAGATCGCACACGGCGCTTTTGCCGTCAAAGCTTTTGTTCAGTTTCTCAAGTTCAAGATACACGGCGTTTGCCCTCCTTTCGGCTCAGCAGCCACACAAGCCCTTCTATGGCTAGCACTATTGCCGTTATAACGCTTGCAAGCACAGACGCCAGAGCGTAATCCCCGCGGTATACGGCATCGAACAGTCGGAACACCGCAAGCTGGCGGCTGGGATCAATCAAGAATATTATTGCGCCGGCGGTGGTCATGCTGCTGGTGAAGTTATATACAAAGCAGCTTAAAAGCGCGGGTCGCATATTAGGCAGCACAACATCGCGTATAACAGCCAATCTGCCCGCGCCAAGGTCTTGCGCGGAGCGTTCCTGCGCCGGCTGCAGCTGCGCAAGTGTTGCGGAGCATATCTTTGCCGATGTGGGCAGCTGCTTAAACAGCATGTTGGCAAGAACTATTATTGCCGTGCCGGTAAGCTTGAACGGCGCATGGTTGAACGCGAGTATATAGCCTATGCCGAAACATGTGCCGGGCAGCATATAAGGCATAGTGGCTATGCAATCGAAAAACGCGCGGCCTGGAACGCGGCGACGGTCCATATAATATGCAAACAATGCCGCGAACAGCGTGCCGACCACGGCGACTATTAGCGCATATGCCACGCTGCGCACAACAGGCGACGCGCCAATGCTCCAAAGCTCGTTCCAATGGTCAAGCGTGAATGAATATACTCCCTTCTTGCTTTTTAGGAAGCCGGAAAGCAAAACGCAGCCATATTGCAGCAGCGTAAGCACGAAGAACAGTCCGCTGCCTATAAGCGCCAGCCAACCGACCGAACCGCAGCGGGTGAGCGGAAGCGAAAGCCCTCCCTGCGCGCTGCGGCTGCCTGCCGTCAGCTTGTCCGACCGGCGCATAAGCGCGCGATATATAAAAAAGAACAATATCGACGGCACAAGCAGGAACATGTTCATTGCCGAAGATTTTTTAAGGTTTGAATACCCTATTACCTGCAAATAGACCTCAGCGGCGAGCGTTACCGAGCGACCGCCTATAATAACAGGCGTGCCGTAATCCGCAAGGGAGCGAACGAACGAAAGCAGCATGCTTACAAGCAGTCCCGGGCGCATGAGCGGCAGAACAATGTCCCTAAGTATAGCGGAAGGTTTTGCTCCCAAGTCGCGCGCCGAACGCAGACTGTCAGCATCCAGCTTATCAAGCACGCCCAGCAGGAACAGCGCATTGAGCGGCGTGAACGAGAGCGACTGCATCGCCACAACGCCAGCAAGATTGTACGGATTCCAGCTGAGTCCCAACAAACGATATGTTATCCATCCACGTCGGCCGTACAGCTGAATATACGCAAGCGACGATACGAATGGCGGCGCTACCATTGCCGCAGTCAGAAGAATCATGCACAGCGTGCGTCCCCACGAGCGGCGCGTGGCGCAGGTAAGCGCAGCGGAAAGCGAAAGTATAGTTGTGCATATGGCCGTACAAATGCCGACCACAACGCTGTTGCGCATACTTGTGCCGTACTTGGACAGCACATTGCTGTATGCTTCAAGCGTAAAGCCGCCGTCTGCTGCACGGAAGCTGCGCAGCGCTATGCAAAGCATAGGCCACAGTATAAACAGCAGCACCCCGCCGAGCAGTATGCACAGTACGGCCGTATCCCCCGCCCGTTCCTTAACGCGAAAAAGGGCATTGTTACATGCCCTTTTATTTGTGCTTTTAGAAGCGGCCGTCATTTATTCCTGGGCGGCCTTGTCGCCCATCATGGGTTCGAAGCGGGCAAGGATCTCCTCGCGCTGCTTACCGAACAGGGACAGGTCTTCATCCATCAGGATGGAAGCATCGTAGGTCAGTTCAACGCCTTCGATAGAGGGCTTGATGATCTTGACGCCGGTCTTGTTCTCTATGGAAGCAAGATGACGGAGATGATCGTCGTTGCTGAAGAGCCATTCTATGAATGCCTTGGCGGCCTCAACGTTTTCAGCGTTCTTGAACGCGGCTACACCTTCGGATACCCAGGGGATACCATCGGAAGGATAGATAACGGAAACATTGTAGTCTTCGGTCAGCTTTTCAATGCTGGGGTCAACATAGGTGATGCCGATGGCGAACTCGTCAGCGGTGACCTTGTTCTTCGGGTCGGAACCACGGCGGCCGTAGTAAGCAATGTTCTCGTTCAGCTTTTCAAAGTAATCCCAGCCGGCATCGCCCTTGGCTTGCAGCAGAGCATTGACCACGGCGTAGTTGGTGCCGGACACGGCGGGGTTGGACATTACGATTTCGCCCTTATACTCTTCCTTGGTCAGATCGTCCCAGGAAGCGGGCTTATCGAGCTTCAGCTCTTCGAGCAGGCCATCGTTTACAAGGAAGCCAACGATAGTGATGCCCTTGGAGTACCAGTAACCGTCCGCATCGCGGAATTCAGGAGCGAGATCGTTGGCGGCATCGAACACAACGGGTTCGAGCAGGCCGTCGTCAGCAGCGCTCATGAAAGCATCGATTCCGCCGCCAAACCACAGGTCAGCAGAAGGAGTGCCGCCCTCAGCGCGAAGCTTGGAGAGCACTTCACCGGAGGACATGGACAGAACTTCAACGGTAACGCCGGTGTCCTTGGTAAACTCTTCAAACAGGGGGCCGTAAACGTCGCCGGTAGCAACGACCTTCATCGTGCCGGAGAGTTCGGGCTTTTCGGGTTCGGCGGAAGCGACAACTTCCGGCGTGGCCTCAGCAACAGGTGCTTCGGTGGCAGCAGAAGCCTCGGTAGGATCGGGCTGAGTATTGACTTCCTGCTGGGCGCAGCCAACAGAGAGACCAAGAGCCATCACGAGCACGAGCAAAAGTGCAGTGATTTTCTTCATTAGAATCTTTCCCTCATTTCTTCAATGATTCTGCCTTATCAGCAGACTGCATCATTATAGCTAATGATGTCGGAAAAGTGAAATCGTTTATTTCCATTTGAGCCGTATTATTATCTATATAAACGATTATATGCATGTAAATGAAACTGCCCGGGAGTGAACCCAAACATATGCTTATGTCTGCACATGTACTGCAAAACTACAGATCATACTTCCAATATATCCTCGTCGTATCCTCCTGAATTTCCACGCGTTTGATTAGCATCATGGCTATTTCATGCTTTTGCTGGATGGTCATGCCGGGCCAAAGGTTGATTATGTCATGGAACTGCTTTATATCATCCTGCTGCTTGGTGGCGTTCTTATGCTGCTGAAGCTCGGCGGCCAAGATGTCGCGCTGCTTTTGCAGCTCGCTTATCCTGCCGTTTATGTACTTCATGGTCAGCTCCGTACCGTCGGCAAGGGCGGTTATAAGGTTGGCTATCTGGTCATCCAGTTTTGCTATGGCGATTTTATAGTTGTGCGCCTTGTTGTCCTCCTCTTTGCGCTTCTGAACCACCAGTTCCTGATGCCGCGCTACATGGGCGAATATCTCCCGCTCAACAGCCTCCTCTATTTCGCGCACGCCAACGGACGGCGAATCGCTGCACAGCCCGGTGTTCATTGCGCCTGAGCATCTGAACGTAGCCATGTCCTTATACGTCATGACCTTCATAGCCTTGCCGCAGCAGCCGCACTTCAAGAGACCGGTCAGCCAAGAATGCTTGCCGCGGCCGGTGTTGTTTATCTGCGTATTGTCAGCAAGCTTGTACTGGCAAGCGAGGAATGTCTTTGCGTCAATAATGCCCTCGTGCAGGCCTATGGACAGCGTTAGCCCCGAAAGCTGAGCAAACTTATTCTTCGCCCTGTCCCATTGACCATATGTTACGCAGCCGTATTGCCCGCGGAAGTCGTCTATATCGTTGGTTATCTCCATGCCCTTGGCGCGGTAGTACTTGTATACCTCGGCGTCGGCCTTGACATAGATCGGGTTGCACAGCAGCTTGCTCAGCTTGCACGAATCCCATGCCGCGCCGTTTGCTGACTTTATACCCTGCTGGTTAAGTGTACGGGCAAGGTAGCCTAATGATGTGGACGTATAGGCATACTGCTCGAATATCTTTTTGACCATTAGCGAATACGCCTTGTCCGGTTTAAGCGTGCTTACGGCTTTGCCCTGAACCATCACCTTTGTTTTTGCGTATCCGTATGGAGCCTTGGCGTCGTATGCCCCGCGGGAGGAGCGCATGCGGAAGTTGTCCTGCACGCGCACCTGAATTGTTTCGCGCTCAAGCTGCGCAAATACCATTATTATATTGAGCATGGCTTTGCCTATGGGCGTGGACGTATCGAACTTCTCCCTTGTGGATGAGAACTCCACGTTGTGCCTGCTCAATGCGTCCATAAGCTCGCCGAAGTCGAGCGTGGAACGGCTGAGTCTGTCCAGCTTATAGACTATTATCTTGCTGATAACGCCGTTCTCCACGTCCTGCATCATCGCCTTGAACTGCGGGCGGTTCGTGTTCTTGCCGCTGTAACCCCTGTCTACATATTCTTTATATGGCTCGTCCCCTATCTCCTTCTTACATAGTTCTATTTGTGTTTCAATGGATATGCTGTCCTTCTTATCCAAGGACTGCCTGGCGTATATTGCTATCACCTATTATCGTTCTCCCTTTGCGTGCCGTATGACGCGCTCGGTAGGCACTGCCAATATGTCGTTGGTCGCAAGTGCCGCCGGCATGTTGCTCAGATATGTGCTTGCCATTTCGGCCAGTCCTATAAGGTCTTCGTTGGTGGTTGTGGTGGGATATATGTTCTTAACGTGCATTTAACTCGCTCCTGTTCATTGATTATGTTTGATGATATGAATAAAGACTGATAGATATGCTAATAACTTAGCTGATTCGTTGCTTATTCCGTGAAACCTCTTGTGTTTAATTATGATGTTCATTTTGCCTTCTTTAATATGAAATGATGATTTAGATTTGCAGGTCAACGGATCCTTTGGGCTTCGCCCTGTGTTCCGTCATCCGCTAACCGTAGCCTTGTTTTTGATTATATGCTCGCATATGCCCGCGTCCTCCTTCGTTCGTTTGTCAATGCCGATTATAGCACAAAAGAACCCGCTTGTATCAAAATACGGTCATGTTGCAAATTTCAAATAAAAAAATGAGCTGTAGCTCATTATAAAATCAAGTGTGAAACTTTCACACTTGATCCAGCCTATCATCTTTAAACATATGTTTTGGCAGTTGTGAAACTTTCACAACTGCCTACTTTCAATAGCAGTTCACAAATCAGCGAAAGGAAGTCACTCCCCTACCGTTTTACCACATATACCCGCAATGGTTGCACTTGAAGCTCTTGCCTATCTTGCCTGATGCCAGCCCCAAGAAGGACACGGATATTGCCCGGTCAAGCGCATCTATCTTCTTCAGGTCGGTGCTACCGCAGGTGGGGCAGCGGGGCGCGTTTGCTTGCTCGGCAGCTGCACGTTCACGAGCCGCCTCATTTTTTAGTGATTGACGGTTCATTTCTTCCATATGCTCATGTGCTCTTTGCTCTCTTGCGTATATGTAATTTGTGCGCTTGTTATACGCCTTTTGGTTTATGTCAGGGTTGTTTTTTACGAAACGCTGGAATATATCATCTTCTATCCAGTTAAGCTCCCATTGGGCTTTACTTTGTAGCTCTTCAAAAGACCAATCCGAGTCTTTCATTTTTTTCTGCAAAATGGGCATAAAATGCAATTACAATCAATATGAACATATCCGCAATTACTGCAATATTTTGCATATTTAGTATGAAACATGCTTTTACCTCGTATCTCTCTATTTGAGTATTATTATAACATATAATTCGGCCTTATGGAATGTTTAGCCGCATTTTATAATGGTTGATAACTGCTGCAAAACTTGCGCCTTTGCTGGATAATCAGCAAGGTGTTGTACGTACTTGGTACTCAAGAAGAGACATAGCTCAATTACAGGAATATAACGATCTCATAACTTACGAATCCGCATCTATTGCGAAAGGGCTCAACAAGCAGTATAAAGGCTTGATGGGCAACATGTCCAATACTGCTAAGGCCGCTGTGGAAGCCGCTAACGGTGGTGTCGTCGCTCTCGACAAACTCAACAAGGGCTTCAACTGGGCGGCACTGGGTGCAGCGGCATTGAACGCTGCCATAAATTTCGGTCTGTCTGTTCTTCTGTCTGCTGCTGTTAGTTGGATAGATGCGTTCAACCATCGTGTTGAAAGGGCACAGCAGGCTACAGCGGTATACAAAAATCAGTTGTGACTTTGTCACAACTGATCCGGCAACTCAATATCCAAACCTGAAAGAATCCCTTGCGCCGCAGGACATCAGGTAGCGGCGGATCTCCTTCACGGCTGCCTTGTGATGAACGAACGGTGTGCCGTCAAGCCCGGTAAGCTTGCTTGATATAGGCACGAACATAATGCTGATGGGCGTTACGCGGTTCACGCCGGCGATGCAGTTCACATCGCTTCCGTGCTCCACGCAGTAGACCACCATGTCCATCTGCTCATGGAAAGTTGAGATGTGCAGTGCGGTAACGCCGTTTTTGCCGCGGTAATGCATAAACTCGCGAATGACTGCCGTAACAGCCTGATTGCCTTTCTGACGCTGTTCAAGCTGCTGAAGCTTGCGCAGGCTTTCGAACAGACTGCGGTTGTGGTCAAGCTGCAGGTCTATCTTGGCCTTTGTGATGTATATGCGGTAATCATCATAGCCGCTCATGATTGCCGCAACCAGCATTTCGTTTGCCTTGCTGACTTCCACCTTCGCCTGCTGCATTTCAACTCGGTTATATCATAACTTTACCGTTATCTTTGCACCCTTTACCATTGGCCATCCAATCATCAGTACAAGACTTGACAGGAGTATTCCAAGCACCAGACAACGCACTCCAGCATTATAATCTTCATACCAGTGCGCACGATTATTGATAGCTTCTATGACAGAAGGTGTTATCTGGCTATACTCTGACCTAAGTTCATTCTTAACTATTGTCATTTTGACTATGCCCACGACTATCCGGCTCAAGCAGAGCGTCAAGACAATAGCGAATATTATTTTATTCTTATCCGCCGCCTTCTTCGAGGCCACCTGCGCTTCATGGATTATCTTCTTAGTTCTCTCAATCCGTGCCAAAATGATTTCCGGTTTGTGTATACGCAACCACTCGTTTGCATCCGCACCATACGATCTGTTGTACTGCAAAAAGCAATTATAAGTGTGCCGATTGAACGAGCCCCATGCCTCCATGGGCTTGCATCCGTTTTCCAGCATACATTGCGCGGCCAAGGCATCGAAGTAAGCTCCCCTCGCGCTGTTGTTTTCCTCGAAGAATCCTTCCAGTCCTTCCGGTATGAAGTCACGCTTGCCAGTCTCCCACAGGCTGCGAATGTCGTGCTGCAACATGCGCTCCACTTCCGGATTGGTGAGCCAGAACACGCCCTCGTCATCCATACGATTGGCGTTGCGGTATATGTTGGCGTTCGTCTTGATGCTGTCCGCCGCAAAGTACGCGCCACTTGCCAATAAAGCTGCTAATGCTCCTGCTATCATAATGCCTCCTCCTAACTTAACCAGATTTCACGCTTGATTGCATTCTGAACGGCTTCTTGCTGCTCTGTTCTGGGCGCAAATTCGCTTGTTATCGGGCGAAATGTCTCCACGTCAAACAGAACACAGTCCCACGTTTCCACTTGGTATTTCACCTTTGGCGGGCGCACCAGCACATAGTACGGTTTGAACGGGCCATTGCCGAACATATCCGTGGCCAGCATCATCGCCCTGTTTATTACCCGCATGAGCGCCTTATCTTCTCCGAAATACTTCAGCATCTCCGGATCGAAGTAGTGCCCGTCCGGGTTGCGGCGGTAGTATTCCTGTATGAACGTTTCGACCGAGTTGAACGGCGGCTGTTCTGTCATACGGTTTCCTCCAATAAGCTTACAGCGTTGTTCAGCGCATCCACAGCATCCTCAATGGCAGAGGCGACTTCCTCCATAGTATCCACAGCAACCTCCATGGTCTCGTATGTTTCCGTGCCCTGCAAGTTCTCAGGATAGTTGCACATAGCATCTTCTTCCTCGTCCTTGACGCTGTTAGCTATATCCAACGCCGCCTCTATCATGTCGATAGCCCTGCGCAATTCTTTCCTACGTTTGTTATTCATGGCCGTTTCCTCCCTTATATTCCATTGTGCATATACATTTAGTTTGCTTTACCATATTACGCGGAATATATCAACCACTTTTCCAAAATTGTTTTCTTGCGCCACACACCGCGCTTATCTCCCTTAGATGGGTCGAACCCTACTATCTGCAAGTTTGTTTGCTTGCCTACCGATGCTGTGCCCTTCATTCCATCCCACTGCACCATAAGCTCTCCACTGCCCCATACGTGCCCAACAACAGTTCCAACACGTACTCCACAATCTGTTGCTACCACTCGCGTCCCACAGCGCATAGCGTTTCCTCCTCAGTTAACATACGCGGTATAGACCGCCAAACCTTTCCGCTATAACTACATCACCAAATTCCGAATCCTGCGGCGCATCTATGTTGTTCACAAAAGCGAACGCATAATAGCCTTCGTTCTTGCACTTATCCAGCGCGTCGGCACACTCAGATGTCGCCAGTAGATACGTATCCATGTTTAACTCGCTGCCATCGCACATTTTATATTTGCCGTGTATGACGTGCCAAATAACTGCATCGCCATGCAGTTTATTTTCAATTTCAGAAATGGTCTGCCGCATCTGTGGAGTTAGGCTGTATATAAATCCGTTGATAGAGAAAAACACAATATCATCTGTCTCAAGCGCTTTGACAGCATCATCAAACATTCCTAAACCTTTCATGTACCTAATCGCCTTTTCTTTGTTCGTCATCAAACTACTCCTCCCCTAATTCATCTCTGATGGCTTGTGCAAAAGCCCAATCATAATCCTTTGCCGACAGGTTACATATCTCTTTGATTTCTTCAGCCTCAATACCTATGTAGCAAAGCGTTATGGCCTCGTTGCTATGCCCCAATTCCTTACAGAGCATCGACAGCGCCCTATACCCACGTTCCTGACTTAGATGCTGTGCCTGCGTGTAGAAGCGATAAGCGTATGTCTTGCGCATGGTGTGACTGCCATACAGCAGCGGATTCCACCCCAGCCGCACCGCTGCCGGAACGATTATGTCATCGTTGAGCGTTTTGCGGGTCAGGCATCCTCCCTTCTGTGAGCCGAACAGGAAATCCTCGCTTGCCAGATGCATATCATCCGTGTACTGGGCGACCATCGCCGCCACCTCGTCGCTTATCTTCAGTTCCCTGCCCTTGCCGGTTTTCTGCTCGATGACATACACCGTATCATTCGGGCTGCCGTCCTTGCCAACGAACTGTCCCGCCTTGAATTGTACCAAATCCCCGCCGCGCAAGCCAACGTTACACCCAAGCCGGAACAGAACCAGATTCCTGTACGCAAGACGCCTGCGCTTAGTGCCCTGCAAAGAGTGTTCCATGGCGGTTATCTCGGCCATTGTTTTGAGCGGAACCTTTGTGTGCTTAGTCAGCGGCGCGTACTGTTGCTTGGTGCTGCGCAACTGCGGCCTTAACGCTTTGCCGCAATGTGAGCAGAAGTTCGCCGTGCCTTCGTTTTCCTCTCCGCACTTAGTGCAGATGAGTATGTACGGCGTTTCCACCACTCGCGGTTTGAATTGTAGTAAGTTACTTGGCATTCTTTAACACCCCTTGCCGTCTTAATGAGTGGTCTACCTCAGTCCAAAAGTCGAATCCCGAATCCAAAGTAGATTCACATGCTTTAATGACATCCTCGTCAATTTGCTCCATTATGCCGTACAGTTGGTCTTCCTCATCTATCTCCATGCGGCCAGTACCTTCAAGGAAACCAAGATAATTTGCCACGCTTATGAGCGAATAAGTATCCATATGATATTTCATTTATGCCCTCCATGCTACCGCTAATTCTCTTGCTTGTTCTCGCTTGTTTGCCGCCAGCAACGACACCATTATGCTCATCATCTGCTCCGGCGTTAGTTCGTACAACTCCTGCTTGTCCTCTACCCTCCTGCGGATATACTCATCGGAGCTGAAGTCATATTCCCTTGGCGCGGCATTACGCATCATAAAGAAGCCTTCGCGCAGGGTGTTTTCATCATATATATTGCCCGTGGCAGAACTGACGTACAGTTTCATCTTGTCTCCTCCAATGTGCCGTTCTTGCTTGTGCAGTTCTGGACGTATTGCTCAAAGGTGTAATCATATTCTTCCGGCTGCTCCCGCTTGAGCTGCTCAAACTCCTGCCGCAGTTCCTTTTCGGTCACAAACCGCATCGCCTCTGTATCAATGAAAATATTCATCTGCCATCTCCTTGAAACCCGCCATAACAAAGTCATCGTATGTCAGCCCGAATCCCTTTTCGTCCGTCAGCGTATCCATGATGTCGCTGTCATTCCAGAGCCAGTCCCTGCCGACGCTTATGGCGGAATCTATGAGCAGCTTTAAGGCGGATATGTATTCGTTGTCGGTCATTTAGTGTTCCTCCTGCGCCAACTTGTCAATAGTAAGCTCGCCTTTACTGGAGCCTATTTCAAAGTCGCGTACTATCATACAACAATCTGCCATGTCGTAATCCTCACCGCCCATTTCCTCATCTATATCGCTGTCTTCCTCGCCTATGCGTTTAAGTGAGTAATCATCACACTCGTGGCAGAAATTGGTTATGAATACCACATCGTCAAAGTGATACCACTTGATGCTGTACCACATGAACGATACATACTTATCGTGGTCAACTATCCTAGCCGCCGATAGAGTTCTGTATGCGCTATCGCATTCTACCTTTGCTTTCCTAACCAGTTCAGTCGCATCTTCCTTGCGCAATGTTAGCGCCACGTCACTGTAATATCCCATTATTCTTCCTCCTCCGCGAAGTATTCTTCAATCAGATAACCATAGCCAGCCTTTTCGATATCCTTGGGATCAAATTCCAGCACACCAATCAATGTCTCTGTTATGCGCCAGTCAGGCCACTCATAGCTTTGGCACCATTCAACTATGCCATCGATAAGTCGTACACAGTTCATTCATTTCCTTCCTCCCAAGCATCAAGATTCTCAATCGATATCTGCTCTGTTACTTCATCCTGCAAAGCGTCGCTGTACACATCCAGCACCACCCGGCCACTGTCTTCGTACACTTCGAGCTTTGCCACCGCCATACTGTTGCCGAACTCCGGCCTATCAATTTCCAACCAGATACCGGGATAGTTCGGGTCATCACAAAGCTTCGCAATTAGCGTGCCCTGACTCGTTTCTATTTTGATTTTTGTATCATTGCTAACAACCTTTACCATCGCTTCCCTCCTCTATTTCTTCAAACATGTCGTATATATATGCTCTGTGGTTATGATGTCTCTTGTACCATCATCACCCCATATTTCCATCCAATCATATGGTTCACCACTGACATCTCTCAAGTCATCGCTTCGCAGTAAGTCCCGGCAAAACAGTGCCTCTGCCTGTACCTCCTGAAGCGTCCCGGATTGCCATTCATCATATCTATCTTGATCTTTGTTGTATGCCATTAAATGGAACATCGCTTCTTCCTCCTCAGTTCGATAACAGCGTAAGTATTACGATAACGATAATCCATGCAATCAGCCGTTTGGGATAAAATTCAAAATACATAGTTGTACCTCCTCAGATGCCACCAGAGCCCCAAATAGCCTCTCTGTGACGTTTTTATTATTTTGTAGATAGATTGGTCATGTAAGATAGAAATTTGCTTATAATGCATATTTAGAACCGATATAAGAGTTGCTTATTTCTGTGACTCCCACACACGCAGTTCCTGCCATGTCATCACCAGCCAGCCGCCGCAAACCCTTATGATGGTTTCATCGCCGCGACAGGCTTCCCCCGCTTCCTTGCGGGTATCGTAGTGTGTCATTCCGTTTCCTCCTTTAACCACAGTTCCTCTGCTCAGTACCGTCCGGCATAACTATCGTGCGGCGCGTTGTGAAAAGCGATTTGCGTGCTTCGTGCAGGGTCTTATACAGTTGCGCTCTGTCCGTGTAATACTGGCCGTAAGTATATGCCCATGAATCGATACATTGGATGTGAAATTTGCCATCGGCCAATAGGCTGATTTTATAGTGGTATCCGTTTTCTGTGGCGTGATTGCGTATCATTCGTCCTCCTTGTCAAGGCTGATAGTTGCCACGGGGAACACGTCCCAGTTCATATAGGCGGGGTCTGGTATGCCGGCGTATATCAGCAGCGACCGTTGCGCCTTCTCCGTCAGGTCTTCAAAGTAGATTGCAAATTCGTGAGTGTCAGTCATCTGTTTCCCTCCTCAAATTAACTCTTATAAGCGTACCTACATGTTCTTTAGGATTCCACGTCAGTCTCCAATACTGAATTCCTTCGGGTTTACGGTCTACGGTATTATTTTCTATTTTGCGTTCAATTACACCGTTCTCTTGAAACACTATTAGCTTGTCATACTCATCGTTCTCACGCACAGCATCATCATAGCTACACAATGTATAGTAAACATCACTTGCATAGTTCTCACATAATCGCCCTGCTATCTGAATCATTCTGGACATGATACTTGATATATTGTCGTTTACGCTTGTAGTGGTGTACTTCTTATTATTACTGTAAGGGTGTATCGTATATGCCATTTAAGCCTCCTTATATTTCGGCACCTGCCGCATCCCATCGTATTCCCATAGCACCACATCCTCCGGGTCAACACCCTCGGCCTCCGCTATTTCCTTGCATGTATTGTCATAAACGTAGAAGCTATATCCCCGTACATCCTCGGCGCACTCCGGTACAGTATCTTCATCATGCACTATCCATTCCTCGCCGGTGTTGAAGAACTCCGTTTCGAGGCAGCGAACCGCTTCGTCATTGTACAGGTCGGTTGGATAGATGAAGTAAATCCAATCGCTTTGACAAGAGCCGCGCAGGGTTTTATAGTCATATTCCTTGCCCAGCATCAATGTCAGGCCCATACAGATCCCCCACTGTTCATTGCGGCCATAGTTCGGGTTGTACATCTGAGATGCGAACTTCCACGTCTCGATCTCCTCATCAGTGTAGGATTCCCTGCCTACAGGTGGCACATAATCCAAAAGCATTTCCTGTTCGGTGCTGTATGGGCGGTCATCACCAACATCGTCCCAATCCATCTCCTCAAGCGCTTTTACCACCTGCTCGAATTCATCAAAAACGTATCTTCCGTATGACCTGTTGCCGTACAGCGCGGCCTTGTCTGTCTTGAGCTGTTCGTCATCCCACGGGCTTTCCTGCCACTCCCACGGCACTTGGCGTGCGTACACTTTACGGTTTGAACTCATGTATCTATCCTTTCTCTGCCCTTAACTACCTTTGTCGGGTATTGTGGGCAATTTTCTCGGTACTCCTTCTTGCGCTTCCTGATTTCGCTGAAGCTATCCTCATCAAGCTCATGCTCCCAACCACAGCCATAATTGACGTAGAAGCGCCATACGTCTCGTGTTTTCCTTTTGTACGCCATTGGTTTCCTCCTTCAATACACAAAGTCCGTCTCGACATAATCCCAGCCGGTGCCCCAGTGCGTCACACCCAGCACGCACAGGTCAAGCATCTCACAGTAGAAAATGATTTCGTCCGTGTGTTCCTTCAGCCGTTCTGCCGTGGCGCGGTCAATCAGATAATACTGGTAGATTTCTATTGGTTCCTCATTCTCCCAATCGTCATCCGCGTCCACCTCGTTGCCGTCGGCATCGTAGTAGCGGGACAGCTCACCGCTCTCAAGGTTGTCATACAGGTTCCCATCCACACTCGCAATATCGTTGCAGAGCAACATCTGACTGTCTGGATAGAATATCTGGCTGTACTCACAGCGCACAGTCTTGCCCTTACAAGTCGTGTACGGATCTGCCACCTTTTCAAATTTATATCTATCTTTGAGCCACTCGTTGTGTTCCAGCGCCAAGCCGGTATAGAAATCGTCGTTTTCGTTGCGGTATATCTCATCCACATAGAATGATCTGTTAGCCATATTATATCACCTCATTTATATATTTTGACAATCTCCCAATCTGTTAGTGCCGCTGTGGTATCGAGCTCCCTTATGGGCAGCCTCTTAATTACAGCCTTATCGAAGTCACATTCATAAACATAACGATAAATCTTGGTGTCAATTATCCTCTCTTTTTGTATTCGTGTTTCAAATTCCTTGGTCATTGTTACCTTTCCAGCTCTGCCATGCAATCCTCGCACAGCATACCTATTTCCGTGTGTTCCAGCTTATCCTTGCGCTTCATCTCGCCACACCAGTAGCAGCGATCGTATTCATCCTCGTAGTCCAGCAGTTCTTCAAAGCTGATATCCATGCAATACGGCATCAGCTCGGCCAGCTTTGAATCGTACTTGGCTCCGCCCTCCAACTCTGCCCGCTCGCTGGGATAGAGCATGTCATCCTCCCAGTTGTAGCCATACACATTTCCCTTTTTATCCACGTAAAACTCGCCGTAGTCGCTGTATTTGTTGCCGTCAAGGGTTACTGTGCCGCCAAGGTCAAAAATGTCGCACACGCTCTTGGTCGGAGTCCAGTATTTCGGTGTCTTGTAGGACGTATTGCTGAACATCAATCCGGTTTGCTCGTCTGTCACGAAGTCCCCCACGGTGCTGATGTTACCTTCCATATCGAGGAATGCCAGCCGTGAGCCGCCTATTTCGTTTTCTATCAGCTTGCGGAAATACTTGTCCTGCGGGAAGTGCTTGTTGATACATTTCATGGTGCTGAGCTGGGTCAGTATGTATTCCATAGTGTCGCTTATGCCGCTCCTCGGCTGCACACTCAGTATGCCGTTGTGCGCCACACCCAGACTGGTTTTGCACATGAGTTTCCGCAGCACACTCAGATTGTCCGTCACAGGGAACGGATGTGTGTTCTCAGGCGATGTGCCACCGTGTGTGGTTATGCGGAAGTGGAATATCATAGGCGTCTGCACAGTGTCTATTTTGCCCTCTACGCGCTTATATGCCTTATAGAAGTCTTTTATTCCATGAATCCTTTCTCGATGCACACGCCGCCGTTGGCCGTGTACATGAAGCCTGCGCCGTCCGGATTATGGTTCCACATATTCTCGAACATTTCATCACTGGGTGCTGCTATGCCGGCCTTCTTTACTACTATAATGCACATGATTATGCTGCCTCCTGTTGTCTATGGAATGTTGTTCTCTTGGTCAAATAGTCAATAAGGTCTGGGTAATCCACGTCGCGGAATATATCTTCCCATGTGATTTTATTTATATCGTTGATGTTTAGTTTCTTAGCAAATCGGCAAAGGGTATCTACGAATTGAAGTGTTGCGTTGAATGTGCTTGCTTTTAGCGTTCCTCGGAACAGTCTAAACTCTATCGTGTTGTCGTTTCTTAGGTTGACGGCATAATATCGGCCTTTGTTGCGTAGGTCACGCGCTTTGCAGGCAAGTGTGGCATCGTCATCATCATCCTCCAGCGCGATTTCGTTCTTGCTTGCCCAATGGTTTAGCTGTTCTTCCGTGCGGCGGCTGAACGGTATCATGTGTGATTCCCAGAACCGATTGACCAGCAGCACAGCCTTGGCGATGTTCAAGTCGATTTCAGTTTGGGTATTGCCGAAGAAATCTCTGTTGACGTGTACATGCAGGCCGCACGTTCCGGCATCGTGTGATGTGAACCCGTACTCACAGCATTTCTTCCGTATCCATTCCCAGTTAAGTTCATCCATATGGTAGGCAAGTGTGCAGGGATGGGACACAATTTCCACGCCATCCTCGAGGCTGCCGTCATGCTTGCAGTAGATTTCCGCCACATTGTCCTGCAATTCCTCGGCCAATTTTCCCGGGTTTTCGCCTTTGTCCACTTCCAGCTCCACGCCCATATACAACGGTGTACCGTTGGTGAAATCCTCCCGCTTCCCATAAAAGTCTGGGTATGGCTTGTACGAATAGTCGTGAATAGTTGCGGATTCCATTTCCTCCGCGCAGTCTTCGCAGTAATGGCAACCGTCGATGTCGTGAACATCATCAGCACGTACCAAGCATCCGCAGTTCTCGCAGGTGTACCAGCTTTCGTCATAGCACCAGTCACATACCCATATTCCGTTATCATCGCAGCGCATATCCCAATCACGGCACCAGTCACCGCAATCCTCGCACTGATGATAGGAGCCATGCTCGCGGCAGTATCTGCACACCATGCCTTGGTTCGGCACTTCCACACAGTTAGGTTCCCAGTCACCGCAGTCCGCGCACTTGTAATAACCCGCTTCTTCGGCGCATTCCTTGCTACAAAAGCAGCGGACATCGGTTGTCACTATCCAGTCGTCTGTCCAGTCTCCGCACTCCTCGCATTGTATATAGCCCTGCGCCTTAGCGCATTCCTCATTGCAAAACGTTTTGCCATCCTGCGCCGTTATCATTGCTTCTTCGTCTTCGATTACCGCACCGCAGTTCGCACAAATATACTTTTCCATATCCACTTTCCCTTTCTGTTGTTACATAGCTGAGATGAGCACGAATATTATATACCATGTGGCGATTAAAAAGACGATTCCTGCCGTTTGCACCGCGTACCACGCCACGCTGTACGGGCGGAGTTTATAGTGTTTCATATATCTCTCCTTATAAAAAAAGACACCGTTAAGCGTCCAAGGATTCTAAGTTGTCTACACGAGCCTCTAACTCGTCCAATGTGATTTCCCCTGCCACATATTCGTCCAGCGCGTCTTGAAATGGCTTATTTACGCCGTCCGTTGCCGTTAGCAGAATGGCCAAGGCTTTATCAACGCTTTGCTGGCGTTTCAGTTTGGCCTGAAATTCCTCCAGCGTTAAGTCGGGTTCTTCTATGGTTTCGCTCAGCTCCTCCCAGTCATCGGGGTTTCCCAGTCGCCGCAAATAGTCATGTCCTCCGTCCACGGCGCAAGCGCCGCACCTACAAGCAACATAATCATGTAGCGCTTTACTTTCAATCACGTCCCCGCACTTCTTGCATTTAATCCTATTCGATATGATTCTCTGCATGGTTTCCTCCTACGCCACGGCACAGCCCCGCAAGGCCGCAAACAACTCATCCAGTTGCCGCCACAGCCTTTCCCAGTCGGCCACGGCAAGCGGATTGCGTGTTCCGCCCGGCACGTCCGCCCAGTCTTGCGCAAACGTTTCGATTTCCTTGCGCGTATCTGCCACGCGCTGCATGATTTCCCATTTAGACATTGTTGTTTCCTCCTTTGCCGAACCTTGCGCGGCTTGCATATTCGCAGTGCTGATGAATGGCTGAAAAATGCCCAGTATTCGGCATATTTTAAGAATTTTGTCACCAATTTGGTGACAGATTTTTGGGTAAACAAAAAAGGCCACGCGCATGGCATGGCCTTTAGGTTTTAGGTTTGGTTAGGTGTTCACGATTTTAATGCGTTTTCAATATCGGATATAATGCGTTCATATCGTGCGACTTTCGCTTTTAGAACGTTGATATCATCAGGGTTAGAAACATCGTTCGGCATAGGTAGATATATATCGCCGTGAACAATTTTCTTACAGAATTGGCTTATGTTTTCACAGCCGAATTGAGTATAAACTTCCTCCATAGTTGCACCTTCTGCTGGCGTTAAGGTTACGTTCTTACGCCATTTATAAGCGTTAACATCAGGCCATTTCTTTTCCATTCCATAACGTTTCCTTTTCAGTTTTCTTGCGCATAAGTATAGCACAAGAAGGAAACGTTTTACAAGTTTAGTTTTCCTTCTTCTCTGCCTTCTTCTCCGCATCGGCCTGCGCCTTCACATATTCGGCGTTAAACTCAACCTTACCGCCATTGATAAGAACGCGCACATTCACGCCGTTCAGTTTGGCACGGAACAAGGCACAAACGGCCTTTTTAGCCGCGCTTATGGTTATATCGCCGTCACGGTTCAGCTTTTTCATGCCTATACCGATATATTCAAAGTCGCGGTTATCCGCTTTATAATCAGCGTATCCCAACATAGTAGCCATTGCGGCAACGTGTTTCAAACCGTCCGCACGGCTAAGGCGCGGTGCATTCGCCCCAATGTTACGCATGGCGTCTGCCGCCACATAATTCACCAATTTTTTGAGATGCAGCGCGAACATTTCCGCGTCCGTAACCTGTCTACCATTGCCCAAGGTATGCCGCTTGTCCGTTTTGTCCAGCATATCAGCCGCGCACACAAACGCGGTATATTCAGTGTCCCCATAGGTATAGGCCACGGCAGGGTTCTTGAGTATGTCAAGCGTGGTCTTACCGTTGACATATGCGGCCTTAGCAGCCTTTGCAGCGGCCTTACGTTCTTCTGCCTTGCGCTCATTGTCAAGCGCGGTTTGTCCCTTAGCCATGATTGTAGCGTTGTCAATAGTAGTCATTGTGTTTATCCGTCCTTTATTGTAATATGATAGGTATGCAAGGCATACCGCTAAGCGTATACGGATACGCGCTTATCGCTATGCCTTACGGCTTGCCCGTGTTGCCCCTACACTTCCATGCGTTGCCTTTAGTCGCAACCCATGTTGTCACCGCCCAGCCTATGGCGCTATGTTTGGCAACCGCGGACAAGTCAACGCGGCTCTTTTACGGTGTATCACTCGGGAACGGTTCATTCAGCCTTACCATGCGCAACCTATGCGGGTTATATCGTCCATGCGGACGGCGCGGCGGTTCGGGCTATGTTGTCAAGGTGCGTGGCCGTTGGGGCTTGGCCCCGTGGGCCTGGTTGATGATGATATGGTATCACATGGTACGGCCAATGTCCAATATGGCCTACTTATGGCAATACCAGTTATTCCCGCCATAGCCATAAGCGCACGTTATAACATGGTGAGAAATGGCCACTTTTTAAGGAACAACTAATAGAACGCGGTCGTTTATTAAGATATGACTAATGGAATTATTGTAAAACGATAATAATATGTGGATAATGTGGATAAGTGTGTGGATAAGTTGTGGATGGTGTGTGGACGATTATCGTTAAACAATAATTTTAACTAATGGTTATTAGTTTAATCCTGCCTTATTAGCCCCGATCCCCCTAATATCCGCCGAACGTAGAAAATGGCGGATTTTTTACATGCCAGTAGGGGGGCATTTTTGACCGAAAATGCCTGCAAATATGGAGAAAACAGGTGTAGTACATCCACCCACACCTCACCCGCCAATCCTCCCTCCCATCCGTCTCAAAATTCACACATCCCAATATCCATCCCAGCACCATTCCCACCCTACAACAAAAATCCCCTAATTGTCTATACTTTTTACCTATAATCCATGGTTATATCGAATAGTCTTACCGAGAGCACCGAAGTCTTATATAGCCTCGCGGCGCTTGCTACTCGCGAATTAGCAGCGGAGTAGGGTCTGTAGCGTAAGCAATGGTTCAAATATGTTCACATCTCTGATATAATCATTCCATGCCATTAGTCTGTCGGTCAGCCAGAGTTAATTTGTCTTTAACCTTTTATGTTGCGCTCAAACGCCGCGAGGCTTATGGGGGCTCCGGGAGGCTCACTACGTTCGCTGTTCTCCCCTCGCTACTCGGAAGCAAGCTTCCTCGTACAAATACATGTTGACAGATAAGTGGTGCTTATGGTATTATAGCCAACACATAATTACCAATTAGGTGCAACCGAATAGCGTTATGCCCTCGTGGTTTGCGGAGCAACCATACCTGCAGTTGTCCTGATATATTAGGAGAAGAGTCAAAAAAGCCCTGAAATTAAGCCTATTTCAAAAATTCTGTCACCAAAGTGGTGACAAAAATATTTTTGTATGTACAAAGGAGGATTTAATGAAAGTAAAAGTGTGTGATGCGATTATGGGGAGCGGCAAGACTCAGGCCGCCATTGTCGAGATGGACAGATGCGTTGACAGGCGCTATATGTTTATCACTCCCTACCTGAACGAATGTGAACGTGTGTGCGCGGCATGTGAGAAGCGCGGGTTCCAGCAACCGCAGACAGCTGAGGGCAGTAAGCTGGAGTCGCTGCACAGTCTGCTGAAATCCGGCATCAACATAGCAAGTACGCACGCCCTGTTCTATTATTATTCAAAAGAGACTCGAGAGTTAATCAGGCAAGGGCATTATCACCTCATATTGGACGAGGTTGTAGATACAGTGAAACTGCTTGATATCAATAAGAATGATGTGAAATCACTGTTAGCTTCGGACTTTATTGAGATTGATCCCGAGACTACGCAGGTTACTTGGAAAGACAAACGTTATAATGGGCAATGGCAAGAGCTGCGGCAGCAAATAGAGCGAGGCTATGTGACATACAGCCAAGACAAGCTCCTCTTGTGGATGATGCCTATCGAGGTATTTGAGGCTTTTGAGTCGGTGACTATTTTAACGTATATGTTTGAGGGGCAGTATCTGTACTGTTATTGTCAGCTTAACGATATAGACATTGACTACATAGGTGTGCGGCACGTCGATGGGTTAAATTATGAGTTTACTGATGAAATGGTTGCTCCGCGGATAACGCTGCCCACCATTCATTTATATAGCGGATATAAGTTGAATGCAATCGGCGACGACAGACTTGCCTTATCACATAGTTGGTTTAGTAAGTCCGATCCTAAGCTTATAAGGAAGTTAGCAAACAACACCGTCAACTTCTTCAGGCACAAATGTGATGCGCCCGCCAACTGCCGTTTCTGGTCGGCTCCGTCTGCTTTTAAAGATGCCCTGCGGAGGAAAAGCTTCCAAAGTCCGCAATCCTTTGTGCCGCACAATGCTCGCGCCGTCAATGCCTACCGTCACTGTTACGCTCTGGCCTACCTCATAAATATCTTCCCAAATCCCAAGATAGTGTCTTACTTCAAAGGTTATGGAATACACTTTAATAATGATGCACTTGCCATTTCGGCTATGGTGCAGTGGCTGTGGCGGAGCAGGCTACGTGATGGCAAGGAGATATGGTTGTATTTGCCGAGCAGCCGTATGCGGAGGCTGCTGTATAAGTGGGTTAAAGACGTGACCGGGAATGTGGAATGTATTGAAGAATGGGAATAAAAAAGCCAGATAAGGTTCTCGAGCCCTATCCGGCTTATTGCAAAGCCTCCCCCCCGTCAAATATCAGCGCAGTTCATCTTGGTATTGCTTTGCTTCCCTATCATTTGCAAGTATAAAATGTTTTTCTTCAATCTCCCTCCAAACAGGAGGATTGGTTTCATAGTCAAAATGGCACTCATTAGGTTTATACACTATCAGCTTCTTACTCTTCTCTTTATCAGGATCAGCAAGAGGCAGCGCGCTTAAGAGAGCCTTAGTATATGGGTGTAACGGATGTTCAAACAGCTTTTCGCATTCGGCAAGTTCAACTATTACGCCTTTATGGATAACAGCTATCCTGTCGCAGATAAACCGCATAACACTTAAGTCATGAGCTATAAACAGATATGTAAGCCCCCGTTCACGCTGCAGTTTGCTCATCAGGTTCAGCACCTGAGCCCTTATTGATACGTCCAACGCGCTTATCGGTTCATCCGCAATTATAAATTCAGGCTCCATTATAAGCGCCCTTGCTATGCCTATGCGCTGCCTTTGTCCGCCGGAAAACTCATGCGGGAAGCGGCTTGCAAATTCAGGAAGCAGGCCAACATCCAGCAGTGATTCATCAACCAGCTCCGTACGCTGCTTTCTGGTCAGGTTCTTTCGTGTGCTGTATGTACCCTCCGCAATAATGTAATCGACCTTAGCGCGTTCGTTAAGGCTAGCCATAGGATCCTGAAATATCATCTGAATTTCGGATATAACCTTCTTGTCGAGTTCAGGAGATATTTTCCCGTTTATACGCTCGCCTTTATATGTTATTGTTCCGTCGCTGGTTGGATGGATTCTCATTATGGCGCGGCCTATCGTTGTTTTGCCTGAACCTGATTCGCCAACCAAGCCAAATGTTTCTCCTTTATATATGTCGAAGTTTACTCCTTTTACAGCCTTAAAAGGGTTACGTTTTGAGCCGAATGTGACCTCCAAGTCTCTTACACTCAAAAGAACTTCTTTTTTATTCTTTATAGCTTCCATGTGTATGCTCCTTTCGGCTAAAGTTCTGCGCGCATCTGCTTAAGATGTTCGGGAGGTTCAACCTTGGGAGCCCTCGGATCAAGCAGCCATGTGCGTGCTTTATGAGTAGGAGATACATCAAAATACGGCGGTTGTTCTTCGAAGTCTATAGCCAGTGCCTGCGGATTTCTGGGGGCAAATGCATCCCCTTTTATTTCATTAAACAGATTAGGCGGTGTACCCTTTATTGAATACAGATCTTGACCCTTTACTCCTAACTGCGGCAGGCTTGACAATAGCGCCCATGTATATGGGTGCCTCGGGTCGTAGAATACTTCCCTTACCATTCCTGTTTCAACTATGTCACCAGCATACATAACAGCCACGCGGTCAGCTATGTTAGCCACCACGCCCAAGTCATGCGTTATGAAGATGATTGTCAGATTATATCTTTCTTTCAGATCCTTCAGCAATTCAAGTATTTGCGCCTGTATCGTAACATCAAGCGCAGTCGTGGGTTCATCGCATATCAGTATCTTCGGACGGCAAGCAATGGCAATAGCTATTACCACCCTCTGCCTCATTCCGCCGGAGAATTCATGTGGGTATTGCTTATATCTGCGCTCCGGCTCTTCTATACCAACGTCCCGAAGTATTCCGTATACGGCTTCTTTCAAAGCCTTGCCTTTCAATCCCTGATGCAGTTCCAACGATTCGCCAATTTGCTTGCCTATTGTTTTAAGCGGGTTCAGGCTTGTCATGGGGTCTTGCATTATCATGCTTACTTCGCCGCCGCGTATCTTCAGCCATTCATTATCCTTTTTATAATTTGAAAGCACCTGCGGTTGGCCATCATCCATGCCATAATATATTATCTCGCCGGAAGATATAAAACCGTTGGGGTCAAGCAATCCTATAAAATTTTTATTCAGTACGCTTTTGCCGCAGCCGGATTCTCCCACGATTGCAAGACTTTCGCCCTGATATACATCCAAATTTATCCCGCGTATTGCATGCAGCACTTTGCCGCGCAGATTGAACTTAACATTAAGGTCCTTTACGGACAATATGACCTTTTGATTCTGTTCCATAAAAGTCCTCCTTAGTTAATATGGTTTTTAGGATCGGCAGCATCGCTGAATGCATTGCCTACCACATAGAACGACACCGTAACAATCGAAAGAATAATCGTAGGATATATCAGCTGATATCTCAGCGTCGGGCTCATCATGAGCTTTCTGCCAACATTTATCAGGTTCCCAAGGCTTGGTACCTCCGCCGGCAAGCCAAGGCCTATATAGGTTATAAACACTTCGCTTGCTATTGCATCAGGTATAGACAATGCCATTCTGAGCATTATTACAGATACAAGGTACGGCAGCAGATTTCTGAATATTATTGTCAGCGTACCGGTGCCAAGGCAGCGTGAGGCAAGATTGTATTCTCTGTCGCGGATAATGATAATCTGGTTGCGTATGAAGCGCGCCATACCTATCCATCTGGTAAGGCTCATGGCCAGCAGCAATGTTCCCACGGATGGCTTCATCATATATGATACAAGTATCAGCACCAATGACGATGGCACGTTATCAAGGATATTGTAAAGTTCGGTAAATATAACATCGGTCTGCCTGACATAGCCCCACAGCACGCCTGCCGCTATGCCGATTATAGCTTCTATACATGCAACAGCTACACCAATAAGCAGCGAAGTTCTGGTCGCGCCCCACAGCCTTGACCACAGGTCTTGCCCAAGCTCGTTTGTGCCGAGAATGAACTTGAACAGCTTACCGTTTTCAAGTGTGACCTCAGTACCTGGTTCAAGGTTTCTGAATATCGCGCCTGATTTAGGGTCTATATTCGATTGGAAAGAATCAAGCTGATTAGGCAAATACGGCTGTATAAACGTGAATATAAGTATGCCAAGCACTATGCAAACCAACGCCATGGCCAGCGTATTCTTTCTGAACGCACGGAACGTGCTGCGCCAGTATGAATAGTTGGAATAGCCTGTTCGTTCTACCGCGTTTTCATCAAATGGAACCAGTTTGAACGCTTCTTCATCGCTAAGCTTAGTGCATATTGCTTCACTTACGCTGTTTTCCAGCTGACCGACACGAGGGTTCTTAAATCTCATTCCCATATGTTCACCTTGCTCCTTTTCTGCCTGCGAAGCTTATGCGCGGATCAAGCAGTGTCATCATTATGTCACCGACTATTAACCCGATTATACCAACCGAGGCGAACAGAATGACTATTGCCTGAACCATGCTGTTATCCTGCCTTTTTACCACGTCCACAAGCAATCCGCCCATGCCGGGCACGGAATAGAGCGATTCTATATAAATTGAGCCGACAACAGTGTTCAAAAACGTTGTGGGCAAATACTGTCCCAGAGGTACAAAGGCATTCCTGAACACATGCTTGAACATTATCTTTCTTTCGGAAAAGCCCTTTATCTTTGCAAGCTTAACATAGTCCTTTGTGCTCTCATCAACCATATAGCGCCTGAGCCACATTGCATAATACGATATATTCGGAAGTGCTAGCGAGAATACAGGCAGTATCCATGTCTCTGCGTCAGTTTCTTTGAACATAAGCGGCAGATTCAGCAGCTCTGTACCATAAATCTGTATGAACAGAAAATACACCGCTGCGGGCACAGCCTGTATAAGAACAATAAAGCCTGTGCCGATTTTATCAACGATTCTTCCCTTGTGCTGCGCCATTATCGTACCGAGCGGCAAGCCAATCATAAGCGCTACAAGCAGCGCCAGCACACCCAATTTAAGGCTCAATGGGATCTTCGGTGCAAGCACGTCCGTTACAGGCACCTGATTGCGATAAACATATGATATACCGAGACTGCCTTTTGTCACCACATTTTTCAGGAATATGAACAACTGCTCCGCTACGGGCTTATCCAAGCCCATTTGATGCAGACTGTTTTGTATCTGCTCAGGCGACATGTGGTCATAATTGGGGAAATAGCCCGTTATGGGCATCTTACGCATCAGCACGAACACTATCGACACTATGATTACAAGTGTTATGATGGAGCGCGCCAAGCGTTTACCGATGTATTTTACCATCTATCCTCCTGCATCCGCGTCCGGATGTCCGACTTTACACGGACACCCGGACGCAATTCTTCATCCGTCTTTATACCATCTTAGTAGAATAGAAAACTTCATTAAATCAATATTTGCCGTCGGTCCAATCCTTCAGGTTTGTCTCATACTCCTCCATGGAGATGAAATGATCCTGCAGATGCATCCCCTTATACATCAACTTAGTGTAACCGCAGGCCGCATATGCGCCTTCATAAATATTAAGCTTGGTCGCCTGATAGTTTGCAGGGCCAATATAGCACGGCACAATAAGCGCATTGTTTATAAGGAGAGCCTCCGCCTTAGCAAAGTTTTCAAAACGTTTAGTAAGGTCCACGCCTTCCTGTATGCCGGCGTCAACCAGCGCATAGTATTCTTCTAGAATAGCACGCACTTCTTTGAAGTCGTCCGATGCTATAAATTCATCTGCGAAATTGCCTATGCTGTTGGTAGAAATAGCGGTAAAGTTATTATGGAACAGTTCATCGTCCAAAATGAGGTTCCACCTGTTATATGTGTTGCCGGCTTCCAAGCCAGTCTCGGCATTAGTGGAGCCGCCGAATGGGTCAGTCCATGTCTGCGGGTCAATATAGTCTGCACCCCAGCGTACGCGCATGAAGCTGTACTTGCCGGCGCTTCTGGTTTCAGAGAGGAAGTTTTCGGAAGGACCTGCCCACAGTTCAAGCTTTACAAAGTCCGTACCGAGTGCCTTTTCAAGCTGCTGCTTAACTATAACACACTCGTTTTCATAGTTCTTATCACCACTCTGGTAAGATATAAGCATCGTAACGGGGAACGTAACACCCTTTGCGCTCAGTTCTTCCATTGCCTTTGCCTTGTATTCATTGGCCTTATCAGTGTTATAGAAGTTGGCGTCTATGCCGTCAAACGCTGGCATATCAGCAAAGTCTACGCCTTTATCGGTATAGCATGAACCCGCTGGAGTTATGCTGTGCTGAATAAGTGACTTATAGCTTTCCTGGTCAACAGCACTCTGTACAACAAATTCCCTGTCCAGCGCGCTCATTATCGCATGGCGGAAGTTGCTGTTCATAACGCAGCGCATCCAGTCTTCCGGTTTATACTCATCCGGATAAGTGGGGCGGAAATTGAACGCATAGAAGTAATGCCACATGGCGTCTTCCCTGCTCTTTGAAAGATAATTGATGTTGTTGGCCTTCCAATCATCCAGGATATCATTGCTTATCTTAGCAAAGTCTATTTCGTCACGCAGAACCATTGTCGGCGCAAGCGTTGCGGCTTCAGCGTTATATGTCTTTTCGATTCTGTCAAGATATACGCGATCTGCATCCCAGTTGTTGGTGTTCTTTACAAATGTTTGCTTGACCTGCGGTTCCCACTCGGTGAGTATAAACGCGCCGCAGCTGTATATTTTATCTATAGACGTGCCAAAGTCATTGCCGGTTTCAGTTACAAGCGAATCCACCAAAGGCCCATATACAGGCAGCCAGCACGCATATGCCAAACCGCCAAGGAAGTAAGGCGTGGGCCTTTCCAGCGTGTATTCCAGCGTATATGCATCGATTGCTTTTACGCCAACATCATCAAAGTTTGCCTCATTGCCCGCAGCAAGAGCATTGAAGTACGCCTCCGCTCCCTTTATTACCTTCACCTGGTCATAAGTACCGGAGTCCGTCTTGGGATCGCATACGAGTTTCAACCCGCTTACCCAGTCATTTGCTGTCACATCCGCTATTTCTTTGCCGGTGTTATCGTACCATTTCTGGCCCTGCCTGATTTTGAACGTCCAAACCAGACCGTCATCGCTTGTGGTCCAAGATTCCGCCATAGCAGGAACTATGTTTGAATGGTTATCGAACTCTACAAGCCCATCCACCATGTTGCACGCCACGGCATGTTCAAGCTCTTTGCCGCTGGCAAGGTAGTTAAGTGTTGTATTCTCTACATCGTATAGCATGCGGAACACAACGGGTTCATCATTACTGCCGTTGCTGGGTTGGTCTGTGTTCTGCGAACAGCCGCAAATAATTGCGGAAATCATCAGAACTGCGATCAGAAGCGAGAAATACTTCTTCATAAGCGACTCCTTTTTCTTCTATTTATTTTTCTGCCATCTGATATGGCAAATCATATATTATATAGTCACATACGCCCGACGATAGGCGCAAGTCGCGTTCTTCGGTTTGTCTTGTTCTGTTAACACTCCTGTCTATACCTTTGGGATACGCAGGTCTACTTTGGTTCGTTTCTCGTTTGTTTGATAATGTATAACGGTAGGTCAAATCAAATTTGATCTGCCGCACCATATACATGGCTCTAATAATCTGATATCGGCCAGCAGGGTATTTCTTTATATATACTTGGTTGTGCCGAAAAACAACCGCATACTCGTTTAGTTGTCAATAACTCTACCATTGTCGACATAAAAAGTCAACCATCTAAATTTTCTCTGTCCAGTTATTAAAATATAAATAAGTAAGTACTATCTATATTCATTCATATTTTGTGTATTAAGTACAAAAAAGCTGCCCGACGCCAATCGGACAGCTTTAGCGCAAACCTTATATGCTTTTTCTATGTCAGTCTATTATATCATACATCTTCATCAGCTCAATGCGCTCCTTCGCGAGTTTAATTGACCCAGCAGCGCTGTTATCCATGCTTGTCTGCTTCTCCCCTGCGTAGTGCGCGATGCGCTGTATCCATGCAACCGGCAGTAAATACGGATGCTTTTTTAAGTATGGGTACCTTCGTTCGAGGTATTCTTTTTTAGGGAAGATTGAACTCAGTACGCTGCTTTTCTCTCCCGTACGGCTTGCCTTAACGGCGTTCAGCGTAACAGTAGATGAATGCAGGCGTGTATAGTCATTTGAGCCGTAAACTCCGCCGCAGAGTGTGTCGTGCAGCATCGGTTCCACATCGATGGAGGCTTCCCACGGCGCAGACAGATTAAATTCGATACTAAGATAGCCGCGTGCGATTTTGAATGCTGCTGCCGCAAATGTTGCCGCGTGGACACTGGCGCACTGGTCGTACAGCCTCTGCCAGTCTATTTGCTCATGATATTCCTGCGCCCACAGGCCGATGTCGCAGAACTGCCGCAAGCCAATGCCACAGCTTACAAAATGCTTATAGGCATGTAATATCAAATATAGCAAATGCTCATGAGGCGGCATGGCCAAGAATCCATCCACCTCTATAGGCTGAATGTTCTCAAAGAAATGATTCAGTTCGTCATGGGCATCTTCTGATGAATCAAACAGGTGACGATGCATCTCAATATATAGCGGGCTGCCTTCCTTCAGGTAAGAAATCTCGTCCGACGTGGACAGTTCGTCTGCAGGAGTATCGGTGGACAAGCCCTCTGTAAGCAACCGTTCGTGACAAGTCAGGAACTCACTATCCTGCACATATATATCATCATCCGCGCTGATGCGATGATCTTTCAGCGGGTACAAGCGACTGCATAGCGCGCCCTTCACCAAGACAGGATGTAATCCTGCCACGCGAAGCCTTTTGTATAACTCTGCAAATTCAGCCGACCGGACGACTTGGTTCAATACCTGACTTATGACCTGCTGCTTAACAGCGGCAAACAGGGCGGCATTCTCCCTGGCAGCATCAGTCTGCCTAACCGCTTCGAATATTATAGGCAGCAGCTTCTGCTGGTTGGACAGCGTGAATATTTCGGGCCAATCCACGGCATCAGTCGATATCTCTGTGCCTGATATGGCTGCTTTGGCTATGTTTAGGAATTGTGTTTCAGTTTTTGTTAGAGTCATGCTTTATAGTCTTTTCTTTGTACTTTTCAATGCCGTGAGCAATAAGCAGCGAAGTTGACCCGATAAACGCGCCAAGCGTATTGCAAATCACATCGTCGGTCTCTGCTACGCCCAATGCGAAGCGATACTGTATATATTCAATGCCTGTGCTGAGCAGGAAACCTGCTATCACCGTAAGGCATATCCTCCGCCATCTCCCCCATCTTTGCGGCAATGCATTGGATAGCGTCAAGCCAAGCGGAAAGAATAGGAAAATGTTCATCAGGAGCTCGCGGTAAGCTTCGCTTTGCGTTCTCGCAATCGCCAGCGATGCAAACGGTTTCAGAATAAGAATACATTCTCCAGCCGTACGGCCAAATATAGTTATACCGAGTATTGCCGCTAGCATACCGCAAGCCAGTAGTGCATTAGCAATGTTCCATCTTTTACCACAAAGCTTCGTTCGTGCATATCCCCATATAGCTATGGTTATTGCCATTGCAATGATTACCCTGCTAAGAGGTTGTGTGTATATGAAGTGAAGCATTATGTTAATTTGCGTTTAATTGGCGCAATTACTCTTTCTCTGAATATCATCTTGAAATAACTATATTCCTCACATCCATGATAGAACAACCAGAACACAATATTGGTAAATATAGTTACAATAGCCGCCATTGCAATAAAGTTTAGCACTGTAATTTCTGTGCTAAAAACCAGTCTACGTGCCCAGAGTAATAGCACCAGTATAACTGAAAGTAGCAATATACGTTTGGTATACCGCGTAAAGAATGGCTTAGCCGAAACACCAAAACCATATTTATGGATTATGATCGGGTCATACCACAAACTAATTGATGCCCGTGACAGAAATGTAGCAAACAGAACGCCAAAAACACCCCACAGTTTCCCAAGAACGATTGAGAGGACTATATTCAGAATTGCCACAAGAATTGGCCTGAACTTTCCTTGCTTAAACAGTCCCAATGTTGAACGGAACACCCAAAGCGTGTTCATATAGCCTGCCACAAAGAAGTTGATTGCAATGGCAATAGATATGGGAAGTCCCAGCACAAATCGGCCACCAGCCCATATCTGTACAAACGGATCTAACAATGTGACCAGCGCAATAAAGCTGAACCCATACAGCCAAAAATTCAAAAACTCAATTTTTCTAAATAGCAAATATCCAGCGTGCTTATCTTCCGTTGCAAAGAAATTTCCAAGGCTTCCTGTGATAGCCGCTGTTATCTGACAAAGCACACTTGTAACGGAATCGCATATGAGCGTGTAGTTTGAAAGCCGTCCAACCCACAAAACGCCGACGACGGCGGAAATAATAATATTGTCAGTTCCGTTCAGCGTAACATGACCAACTTTTGTGAGGAAAAGAGCTCCTGCATCTTTTAATAGCTGTTGTTTTTCACCATCATTCAACTGTTCATTCTTATATTTTGAAACCTCTGGATATTTTTTATCAGCCAAATGCGCTATATAAGCATTCACGAAAACAGTTCCTGCAAGCTGAACTAAAAGATACACCAAATACGTTCTAAACAGGAGCAGAAGCAAGACTTGTAGAGTTGCTTGAATTATCGATGCTACATTTTGGGCATTTGTTTTCACATAATCCCTTTGATCTGCCAAAAAAAGAGTTCCTTTATAGGCAGCGAAACAATATGATAGGCCAGAGTTAAAGAGAAAAATCACATAATATAGCGTTAGCAATGGAACATCAGGTTTGTCTTTTATAATCACATCCATAAAAGGAATAACGCAAAGGCCCAAAGCTACTATTGCTATCCCTACAGCAAAATATACTTTTTTGAAAAATTGAAGAAGCCCTACAACCTTTTGATAATTATGTGTCGCCATCGGCTCGTACATATGATAGACTATAGCAGAGCCAAATCCCAATTCGGCAAGGGAAAGTACGGTCAGGATATTGCTATATAGCCCATTTACACTAAGATACGCTTCATTAAGACAATGAATGAAGAATGTTCTTACTGCGAAATTAAGAACAATTGTAAGTGCTCTACCCATTAAACCTGTTGCCAAATTAAGGGCCGAATTTTTCAAACGACTATTTCCCATCAACCAAGTCTCCAGCTTTTAGTACAGAGGCTTTTCCTTGCCCCTTATAATATACCACACGCAACGTAAGGTAAATCTGCTCTTACGCTTTATCTTTTGAAGTAACTTTTCATGAAAAAACTGCTCAATTGCTTTTTCAGCGCCTTTCTCAGTGGCATACTTATAAAATACCGTTCTTTGTTCCCCGATGCTAAATGGCCTTACAAGTGCTTGATTATACTTCAGAATATTGTCCATCTTAACTGGGACGCAAGATGTCATTGTTTTCTCAAGAAAAACTGTTCCTTTTTGAGAATTGGAGATTACGACTGAAAGCCCCTTGTTATCGTCAATATGCGACATTTCAATTTCAGCTCCCCAAAAATCTCCAATTGTCAGGTCGCTTCCGCTTGCGAAGTTGCGAAACTGGCAGGAAAAACAGCTTTTCTTTAACGAGACTCCCCGAAAGTAGCCTTGCATGAACGCATCAATCGTCATAGGCTCTGCGTAAATCTTTCCGTTTTCAAACTCCATCCGCACAGCACTATTGTGCCAACCCTTTGTCTTATTACGAAATTCCATCCGTTTGAGCTTTGCACCATACTTCTTTTCTTGCATACGAATGTAGACTTGCAACATCTGATCGCTTGGAATCCCATGGCAAATCAGTTCTACAAGAAGCAGATTCCGATACTCTTTTCCAAGAAATGTGCGCAGTCCTGCGACCTGGCAAGGGCAACCGCTGAACAGCACCTTGTGTCCCTTTTCCAGCACATCTTTGATTTCTCGGTAGCAATACCCCATATCGCTTTGGGCATACTTGGAGCCCATCATACGATAAACATCATTCTTAGAATTTGATACGATGTGCTTAACGTGGAATTCTTCGTCAAATACTGCGCCGCATACATAGCCGCCATCTTTTAGCATCTTATCCGCAAACTCATAGAACGCTCCACCGGAGCTGCTCCGTATGCGAACCTCATCATTCTTGCTTTGGGCTGCAAATGCTATAGGAAACCCATTTTCAGGTTTGCTTTTTTCTCCTAAAATAGGGCATGACAGCTCGCATTTGTTACAGTTAATGCACAAGTTTGCATCAATATCTGGATAGCAAAAATCCAAATATTGCTTTTTGAGCCTAATTGCATCAGTTGGACATGCGTTGATACATCCCCCACAAAGCGTGCAATCAGCAACCGAAACTTTATCTATCATCTTCCCCCGCCATTCAAAACTTTATCAATATACGCCTTTGAATGCATGATTTCATCAGACAGCAGGCGTTCAACTTCGTTCCAATCGGCATTACAAGGGATATCTTTTTCATTATTTATCATATGGTCGGACAGCCCCAGCATAGCCGTAAAATCGCGCATACGTGTATTTATCTTCTCTGTGCGCTCTACAACAGCAAATTCTTTTTCGAATATTACAGAGAATGCCGTCGCGTGGAACGAGTTTGATAGGACGTATGATGCCCCTTGTATCAAGCATAAAAACTCCTCTGGGCCGCATAATGTGAAGCAACGCTCCGCATATGACAAATCAAATACCGAATATATCTTCAAGCCATGCTCTGAAGCCACCTTTTCCGCAATTGCTTTAACGGCGTAGCTATTATCAAAATCATATACCAGAAGGTATGGCTTATCTATATGTGCAGGAGATTTTGCTATGGAACGCCAATGCGCGCTATCTAACAGAAAGACGGGATCGAGCACGGTTTCAGCATTATGTATCCCCATAGAATCAAGTACTGCAAGCCCTGACTTTTCGCGCACGGCAATATAGTCAAGTTTAGCCAAATACTTGGCTGTAACATCACGCAGCTCTTGAGGAAACTCATCTACTGCAAAACTGGCCGCGTATGAGGCTCGAATACCTTCCTGTACAAAGTCCAGATAGAAGGCCGGATCTTTCCCGTTTGGGAACAAAGGATTCCATATTTGGTCGCTGCCGGCTAAGAAAACATCCGCCTCGGGAGGATTAGCCTTTAGTTCTTCATTGGAGGCATATCGTCTGGTCAGTTCAAGGTGCTTGGACGTAAAGCTGTCAAAAGCCCTTTTCCTCGGTAGTATACGCAGCCGTCCCGGAAGCTTAGCCAAGAGATACGCCTCACGGACAAACGGCTTATCGTACTTGGGATTGCCAATGATATCCAGCCGGAAGTGCTTTGACAGGTAATCCGGCTTATAGTCGATGATTTTCACATCGTGCCCCAGCGACTTCAAATAGGTTTGCAGGGCGTAAGCCTGCAAGGATGCCCCAACGTTATAAACATCGTGACAGGTGATAGTACAAATTTTCATGACTTGACCTTTTTCGTAATTCTCCGCCATAATCGACCAAATTTTGCTTTAATCTGCTTATGCTTCGGCAGCCAACTCATGGAATACCAGTGGATCGAGTAGGTATTCTCCGTTTTTGTCAGCTTGCCCGTCACGCTGTCCAGCGGGTTGAAGTAGTCCGCCGGATAGACGTGAATCCCGGCAACCATCTGTTCCCGCCCGTTGCGCACAAGGCCAAAGCGCTCCATCACATCCGTATTGAGATGCGGACAGCCTACAGCGTTCAGGCTTCCGTCTGCGTTGGTGAAGTGCAGCTTTTTATATTCCTCGATCATTGCCTGTACGACAGGCTGATGTGGAACGGCCGCCATCACCTGTCCACTGTTGACAAATTGCTCGTTCTCAAAGCCGAGGAAGCCCTCGTCAATCAGCAGCGGCGAAATGTCCCGCAGCACCTCCACGTCGGTATCGAAATACACACCGCCGTACTGCTCCAGCACGGCAAGGCGCATGACATCGGACACGAAGGCGTACTTCTTCGCGGCATACGCCTCCGCCATGAAGGGCATGGCGAGATAATCGCAGTTATCCTCGTTCCACTCGCGAATCTCAAAATCCGGGCAGAACTTCTTCCAGCTGGCGATGCACTTCTTGGCAAGCTCCGGCTTTTCGCCGCGGCCAAACCAGCAGTAGTGGATGATTTTGGGGATCACGGTTCAGTCCTCCATCAATGTGTAAATTTTCTCTACTTCTGCGCTGTTCGTATAATCTCTCTTTGCGCAGTTCTCCGACAGCTGCTGCATCCGAGCGGGGTCGCGCAGCAGCGCGGCAATTCCGGCGGCACAGCCCGCGTTGTCCATGGGAACGATCATGCCATCCACGCCGTCCTCCAGTTGACTGCCGGAGGTCGTATAGCTGGTGATAACGACTGGCTTCCCCAACATCTGCGCCTCCCGCACGGTGACGGCCTTGCCCTCGTAGCGGGAGGGCTGCACATACAGGTCGCAGGCGCGCATATAGGGGTAAGGGTTGTCCTTTTTGCCGAGGATAATGACGCGCTCCTGCATTCCGGCCTCGTCAATCTTCTGACGAATCAGCGGTTCATCACCTCCATAGCCGATGAGATACCACTTCACGTCAAAGCCGTCCGCCACCAGACGGCGGCAAATGTCAGGCACGTTGTCAAAGTTCTTGGCGTCGCAGAACCGACCAACAGATAGGAGTGCAAGGCTTCCTTTTGATGGTATATCGTTCTGGGACTCTTCTGCCTGTTTACAGATTAACTCTTTCGGCAAGATATTTTCGATCAACAACGAGTGGAATCGGCTTAGATATGGATGAGCTTTGTCAAAAGCAGCTTTGCAATTTTCAGAGACATTGACCGCATAGTCGGACATTCCCCACATCTCTTTTTCTATGTTGTCGCAAAATTGGATACGAGATGCATCTGTATGGAACCATGCAAGTTTATCTTTCGCGTTTACCTTTTCTCCAATGATATAATGCGGATCGTTGAAGCTTATTGCTAAATCATATTCTCCGGGGATGTTGGGCAAATACGGCATGCTCAACTTATGAAAATACTGCTTGTAGTTGTGTGGGAAATGCAAAGCTCCACGGGACAATGCCGAGCGCATTCTGGCATAACAACGCGCAAATGCGATTCCGATATTTCCGTTACGCAGATTTGTGGAAATAGGCTGTGTAAGCGCCTTGTAGCTTGAATTCTCTGGAAGCAGATTCACATGCTCGTTGATCAGCGGCATAAACTCGCCAGAGTGACTTAGTAAGAACAAGTCCACCGCATACTTGCTGTAGTCTATCGTGTCAAGCAATCCAAGCAAACTGCTCTCCGCGCCGCCGAGTTCCATATTAAAATGAATGATAAGGATACGTTTCATAATGTATCAGCTTTTTCCGAAGAGCTTTACCGCAAAGTTGAATAGAGCTGGCGAGTCATGCTCAAGCAAAAAACGAAGCTTTGTTTTCTTCCCTAAATATTTAGCTTCTCTTACTCGTCTGGTTGCATACTTAATCACAGGGAGTAATTCTTCAGCTTGTGAAGTAAGACCGCACTCCAAAGCACGCCGTCGTCTGAAATCGGCATTTTGCAGAAGACATGCAGCTACATATTCTCCATATTCGGGACAGGAAGAGAATTCTGTATCCGCAAATGTCAAGCACTTTTGGAGACTGCGCACCTGATCTATACGGGATTCTATGCCGGACGATTTGCTGATACACGCGGGATTTCCCTGATAATAGTAGTATACTGGGGACGAAACACAACCGATCGACTGCACGCGGCTTAATACTCTAAATATAAATTCCCGATCCTCTGCATAGCGAAGCGTCTCGTTGAACCGCAAGTTCTTTACCAACTCTGCGGAAAACAGCTTATTCATAACGATGCTATAGGCATATTGAGCTACGCAGAACAAATTCCAACAATACTCCCGGACAGAAACGTTTTTGTTCACGCTTCTGCCAGTGTCCCAGTCAAACTCATTTGCTGCGCCAACAATGATGTCGCCAAATACAAGGTCATCCTGATCTTCTCTTGCTTTTTGTAAAAAATGCTCATACATAACAGGGCTGATGTAATCATCTGCATCTACAAAGGCGATCCATGATCCCTTTGCCGCATCCAAGCCCAAATTTCTGGCATGAGATAAGCCTGTAACGTCTGCGACGATTGTTTTGACGTTTTGATGACTATTGGAATATTCTTGACAGATCTCAAGAGTACGATCTGTAGAGCCATTTTCAACCAGTATAATTTCTATATCCGCGACAGTACTGTGCAATATCGAATCCACACACTTTCTCAATGTCTTTTCACCATTGTGAACTGGTACTATCACGCTTATCATAAGATACCCTCCTATCAAAACGGCAAATTTCTATATCGCCAGTCGATCAGCCTTACATACCACTTGCTGGTGTCTTTTATTGGTTGGGCTCCAGCCCACGGTGTTTTCGCTACTGCATCCCAATACAACTTCTTCAATGGATGGCGGCAAGTCCGCACCCAAGGCCGGCTTGTAAAGCTGGGTGTATAGTGGAGTACAACAGGATGTGCTTTTGCCTGTGCAATCTCTTCTTCACTGTAAAATGGACTTTCTTCACGAAAGTACTTTAAGATTTTGGCACGACTCATTATGTAATGGATCGTCATAACATTATATTTTAACGGAAGGATAGAAACGTCCTGATGGAAAAGCCCATTCAACACACCCTGATCATGGTGTGTAACACGCCCTTGGTGTTGTGCAATGAAATCAAGGCACGCCTGCTCCACATCGGTATTTCGCCATTTATCGAGATCGATCAGCAAAAGGCCTGAATTAAAGTACTTTTCTTCACAATGCACACCGATCCTCTCTTTTGTCTCCCGGCTGACCGTATCCTGCACAGCCGCAATAGTGCATCCATGCATATCCCAATTCCAAAGTTCATCTATACAATCACAGATGATCATGTCACAGTCCAAATATAAGCAGCGGGAAACATCATCAGGCAGCATGCTACCAATAAATAAACGGCCATAGGAACTTAGAGAAATAGGCCACTGCATATCCAGTGTCAATTTCTCACTCCACTTGGAAAAATCGATCCACTGAAGTTGTGAAAGAGGGAATTGTTTGATAATCTGCTGAAGCTTTTCTTTACTATCAGAAGAAATACCATTATCAATCACATAAATGACAAGCTCTGACTCGGCATTATGGGAAAGCAGCGAGTAAACCGATGCTCCCATATGCTGTGCGTAGTTATCATCACTGGAATATACAATGTGCATAGGTTGCATTTCATTGCCCTGCCTTTCTCCGGATATACTCCGTCAGCGCCCATCCCGCCGGTGTACACAGCACCGTCAGCAGCTTGCGCGGGGATTCCTTGATATAGTTCCAATTCCCCGCAATCTGGCTGCTGGAACAGTAGTGGATGCAATCCATCGCCAGTCTCTTAAAGGACTCCGAGTATTGCATCTTCACCGTGCGCCAGAAGGCAAAGCCCTTGGGGTTTCGCAGATACTGCCGGAGCATGTTGCTGCTGGAGCCGTCCGGCTGGTATTCCACATTGCATAGCACCTCGTCCAACACCGCAAGCTTGTAATCCTGATCGATCAAAAGATACTTGTAGGCAAGGCTGACGTATTTTTCGCCCTCAAACACCGGATATGCCGGATAGGCGTTGATGACATCCGTCCGATATACCAGCTTTTTGTCACCGGCTCCACCCGCCGCGTAATAGCCGGAAATGGTGGTCTCGGATAGTCCGTCAGGAAAGCCTTTGCCGATGATCTTTTCATCGAAATCCGCATCAAGGCCGACAATGCCAGCGTAGCCCTTCCCTTTGACCTCGTCCCACTTGCGCAGGATCTTCTCCACCGCGCTGTCTGCCAGCATATCGTCAGAATCGATGCAGGTGTTCAACTCCGTGTGGATATTGGCGTAGGCCACGTTATGAGCCGTGTGCATTCCGCCATTTTCCTTATAGATGTATCGAATCTCAAATCCGCAGTCACGGCTCTGCCAATCACGCACCAGTTCTGCGGTGTTGTCCGTAGAGCCGTCGTCTATGATCAGCCAGATAAAATCCTTACAGCTCTGGCGGCAAAGACTTTCATAGGTGCGCGGCATGGTGTGTGCGCGATTGTAGGCAGGAGTGAAGATGGTAAGGATGGGATCAGCAATTTTGTTCATAAGCCTTCAAATAAAACTCCTGTAGTTTTACTGCTTCTGTAGTGATATCGAAGCCGTGCGCGGCGATTTCTGCTCGACGGTCGGTGCGGGGGATAGCTCGCTTCGCAAGAATCTTCTCTGCCCACTTTTCTGCCGGAGCGGACAAGCTCTCAGAATCGACAAGGTCTGTCAAGTATGCTTCATGCGGAATTGTGTCTGAAACAACGCAGGGTAATCCAGCAGTTTGCGCTTCAATTAAAGCAATTCCTAAGCCCTCGTATAATGATGGGAACACGAATACATCCATCGCTTGCATCAAGTCTGCAACGTCGCTGCGCACTCCCAAGAAGCGAACATGCTCTGCTATGCCAAGTTCCTGTGCCTTCTCCTGCATTTTAGACATTCCCTCGCCGCCACCGACCAGAAGAAGAACTGCGTTCGGTTCTCTCCTCAGTAGTGCAGCAAAGATATCTATAAGAAATGGATGATTCTTTTGTGGGTTAAAGCGACCGACATGGCCGATCACCAAATCATCTGTCAAGTTTAACTGGCGGCGCATTTCTATGCGTTTATTCGAATCATATGTATATGTTTGGACATCAATAGCATTATTCAGCATAATAAATCTATCTTCATTCTGTTTGCCATAAAGCCATCTTCCCGAGTCTATACCACACATAAACAAATGCGTAACATATGGCATCATTCTTTTTTTGAAATATGTGCGCATTATCATCTTCATATCAAAACCATGAGGTGCATTGTGTGCGTGGCATATGCGTACTGGAATACCTTGACGTTTTGCTTCACTGAATGCAAAATATCCCAGTTCAGACATATGCGAATGTATTATCTTATATTCTGGATGTTCCAAGAAGAAAGTTCTAATGTCCCGCTTATACCGCGCAAAATTTTGCGGGTAGATAGGGCACATACGATATATTCTGCCACCCAATGCTTCTATCTCATCATCGTATGCTCCACGCTGTTCTCTATGAACCAAGAAATCAAATTGTACCTTCGTGCGATCAATATGACGATAGTAGTTCATTACCATAGTCTCGGCTCCGCCTCGATCCATAATAGTGAACATGTTCAGCACCCGATATGGATATCCTATCTCTTTCTCCCCCATAATTTACCCCCTCATTTTATCAATGCATTTCAGCAGCACAAAAACTCCAAGTGCAAAATTCATCTTACAGCATGCAAAAAACACCCACCAATGCAATGGAAAATACTTCATCGGTAATTCTCTTATAGCTGCTCGATATTCATTACCTGAAATAATTCTTTTTATCTCCTGTATTGCTTGGTAGTTAGGCAAAGATATCGCATTCAATCCAAGCCCGATTATGCTCAAACTGATCCTGTTATTAAGCGCCTCAACATAGTCATTGCCAAGTTCATTGCAAGCTATATATTTGCGCATGTCTAAAAAAAGGGTTCGCCATTGTTCAGAAAGTTTGGGACGATACTTTGATGTCATTCCAGTATTCTTGCGATAGTGGTTTAGGTATTTATCAATATACACCACTTTTTGCACATGTAAGAAGTATTCAATATTAAAAAGACCATCCTCATATGTGCCTATTCGGTTTAAGTCTGAAAAAGCTATCCGTTTTTCGCATATTATACTGTTTCTATATAATTTACCCCACACCGTTGATAGCGCGTCTGCATTTTCAGGCCTGCTCAGTTCATTACCAATCAAGCCAAACATACGCCTATGCAAATCTCGGCATTCCTCCCCGCAAAAAACAGATTGGCAAAAACTTATTTTCTTAGGCAAGCTTCTGCCATCAAACTCACGCACATATGACCACATGACTACATCTGCATTATTCTTTTCGGCGCCGCTAATGCTTATCTCACATGTATCAGGTTCTATCCAATCATCACCATCAACAAACATAATATATTGACCTGATGCTATAGCTAACGCTGTATTTCTTGCTGATGAAACTCCATTATTCACAATATGCATTGCAATTATGCGGTTATCTACTTTAGCGTATTCATCAAGTATCGTGCCACTTACATCGACTGAGCCATCATCAACACATATTATTTCTATGTTCTTATATGTCTGGTTAACTAAGCTATCCAAGCATTGCCGCAAATATGGCTCAACGTTATATATAGGAACTATTATGCTTACCTTAGGCGTTTCCCCCATCTCTACCTCCCCATCTGCGCAAAGTATTCCGCTACGCTTATCCTCGCAAAGTCATGATCAAACGGTATTGCGATCATGTTTGCATAATAGAAATAGCCAAGATAGCCCATTATCATAAGTGCTGTCAAAATCTGCCTATTCTTGCCGCCTATTTTCTTCAGCATCCAAGGAAGCGATATTGATTGGAATATAAGAAAATAGTTCGCAAGACGCGCAAAGTAATTAGCCGTGCCGAAAAGGCCGACGAACATTATCGCACCATTTATCATGGCAAGATTCACCATCAGGTTCTCTTCGTTTGTACTGTCCGCAAATAGCTGTTTGCGGTACATAAAAGCAAGTAGGGTAGGCACATTGCAAACCAATACGCGGAAAATATTGACGCCGTCTCCCGTGAAAGAGGAAACGGTATATTCCTCGCCCAGCAGCGTCGTAATGCTTATCACCGTGCCGATCAGCGGACGCAGCAGAAACCCGGCTGAAAGGAAAATACCCATCATCCAGTAGGTTTTTTTCGTCCATGGTTTAAATTCCATGAGCGGCACCAGCAGATACATCAGAGAATATGGATGAATTAGTGTTGCAATCAAGACCCCTGCCACAAATATAAGCCACTTCTTTCTGAGTGCAAACATTGTCGCAATGACCGCAATACCAACCGCCGCAGCCTGCTTGATGCCGGCAAAGGCAAAGGTATAGCAGCCAGTGGTAAAGAGCAGAAAAATCGTCAGGGGGTAATCCGCTGAGTATTTATGTACGAAAGCTATATAACAGCCGACCGTGAGAAACGCCCAGAACATCAGATAATTCTGTGTGGATACACCGCGCATATGCAGTTGATAATTTATCCAGTTAAACAGGGGATTTGCACCGATGCTCTTATCAGATGCTTCCCACGAGCTTTCCGTGATCATCTCATAGCCATGCCGGTATGCGCCTGTATCATTACAGCGCGTCCGCAGGCCGGCAAAGCCTGCCAGCAGAACGATGATCAATAGGGTGCAGAAGATCATGCGATGTCGTTGACCGGGCTTCAGCGGCTTTACGGTTACATGATCCGCGCACCATGCCAGGGCGATCGTTACGAGCATGAGGGTGACTAAATCGCGCATGTCAAATCTCCAAGTGTTTGATGGTTTCCGCCACAACGGCGGCTTTGCTGAACCTTTGCTCCATCTGCTCTCGTCCTCTGCGGCCCATCTCTGCTCGCCAGCTCTCCGGAAGCTCAACAAAGCGCTGCATCGCGTCATACAGCGCATCAGCATCCTTCGCAGGGCAAATATACCCGCTGACGCCGTCCTCTACCGCCTCGCGGCAGCCGGGGATATCGCTGGTTATAAGCGGTCTACCCGTTGCAGCGGCCTCAAGCAGTACATTTGACATTCCCTCATGATAAGACGGAAGAACCACACAGCTTGCAGCGCCATAGAGCGACTTCATATCTGCTTGATAACCAAGGTACTCAATTATTCCATCGTTCACCAGTTCATCTATCTTCTGCTTGTATGCCTCTTCAAACATTCCGGCCATGCAGAATTCAACCCGTTTGCCATACTTCTTCTTCATGCGCTCCGCCGCCACAAAGAACTCATCCACACCTTTTTCCTTCATAATGCGTCCAACAAACAAAAAGCGCACCGTGCCATCATTTGGATATTCCTGATACGGATAATCGTTCAGGTTCACACCTGCGCCGTTTAGCACAACGTCTCTGCCTTGAGGCACAACGCCAGCGTTAACAAGCGCATCCCTATTAGCAGCGTTTTCAAAGAAAACGACCCTAGCGCCTTTTAGTGATACCTTATACAGCATCAGTATGAACTTTCTAAGCAAGCCGCCGTTTTCTATTGCGCTGCCCAGTCCCGTGATGTTCACGGCATAGGGAATATGCGCCATCCGGCAGGCAAGTCCGCCGTAAATATTGGGCTTGATAGTGTAGGTCAGAACAAGGTCGGGCTTGACCTCTTTCAGAATCGCCCGGTATCGGTGAAAAAGCTTGCTGTCATGTTTGGGATTCATGCCCCGCCGGTCGATGGGCGTATCCAGAAAGCGGAAGCCAAGCTGCACAAGCTCCGAAACGAAGCCGCCATCCGGCAGAGAGATATATACCTCATACCCTGCACACTGGAGTGCCGCAAGCAGGTCCTTTCGGAAACGGTACAGGCCAACATCGTTGTTAGCAAGCACCAGAATACGCTTATTTGATTTTTCTCGCAGGGATTCCGACATAGGTTCCGCTCTCCTCAATATCCCGGATAATGACCGCACCAGCACCGATCGTACAGTGGTCGCAAATGTTTACGTTATTGCTAACGGTTGCTCCGATACCGACCCACGTGTGGTTTCCGACCGACACAGTTCCGCCAAGCTTCGCGCCGACGGAAATGTGGGTAAAACCGCCGATGTGGTTGTCGTGCTCCACGACCGCCGAGGTATTGATGATGCAGTGCGCTCCAATATGGGCAGACGGATTGACTACAGCATTTGCCATAACGATGCTGCCCACGCCGATTTGTGTATCCATTGCAGAAATGACCGCAGACGGATGAATTGCCGTGTACCAACGCACACCGTCAAGCTGACGCGCAATCTTTTCACGGACGGCAGAATTTCCAATCCCTACCACGAAGGATGCCTCTATGTATTTAACATAATCCGCAACCTTTCCCAGCACGGGGATGCCTGTGATTTCTGGCAGGAGCGTCTCATTGTCGTCCAAAAATCCCAGCAGCGTATCTCCACTTCTGCGAATTATATCCGCAACGACTTTTCCGTGACCGCTGGCTCCAATCACAATGACCCGTTCATTCATGTGTCGATGCCCCTGTTCCCGTAAATGCTTCCATCGTCGCGCTGCCATCCGCATTGATTCCTTCTCTACCCAGCACGCAGCGAATTGTCATAATTATTATCTTCACATCCAACGCAAAGCTGATGTTATTTACATACTCAACATCATACTCGAACCTTTCCTCCCACGAAGTCAGGTTACGGCCATGCACCTGCGCCCAACCAGTTAAGCCCGGGCGTACATCATGGCGGTGTCTCTGTTCTTCATTATAGAGCGGCAGATACTTGACAAGCAGCGGCCTTGGCCCTACTATGCTCATCTTTCCGCGGAAGATATCCCACAGCTCCGGCAGCTCGTCGATGCTCAGAGAGCGCAGCTTCTTCCCAAAGCCCGTCAGCCGATCCTTATCCGGCAGCAGATTGCCGTTTTCGTCCCGCGCATCGGTCATGCTGCGAAACTTATGCAGTTTGAACACCTTCTCATCCTTGCCAGGACGCTCCTGCGTAAATACTACCGGACTGCCAAGCTTTATGCGCACCAATACAGCCGTTATGAGCAGCATCGGCGACAGTATCACCAATGCCGCACCGCTCAGCACTATATCCAGCAGTCGCTTTATGTATTTTTCATAGAATCCGGCCCTGTGCTGCATCAGAACATCTCCCGTATGGCAGCGCACACGCGGTCAACATCGTCCATGCTCATCTTCGTATCGCTCGGCAAGCATACGCCGCGCGCAAACAAATCATCGCACACCGCTTCTTCATTAACCTTAACAAACGGCGCGGATGCAAACACGGGCTGCAGGTTCATCGGCTTCCAGAGATGCCTACCTTCCATGTCATGCTCCGCAAGGTGCTTCAGCACATCTGTCGGTGTGATTCCGCAGTCCTTGTCCATAAGCAAAGTCGAAAGCCAGCGGTTCGGCTTTGCACAGTCAAGCTCAGGCTGCATTGTTATAGGCAAACCTTTCAGCCCTTCACAGTACCGCTCGTATATGGCGCGCTTCTGCTCCACGCGCAGCGGCAGTACCTTCATCTGTCCGCGGCCAATGCCTGCGGAAATGTTGCTCATGCGGTAGTTGTAGCCTATTTCCTCATGCTGATACCACGGCGCATTCTCGCGCGCCTGTGTGGCAAGCTTCAACGCATGCTTAGCATCATCCTCATATTCGCACAGCAGCATGCCGCCGCCTGATGTGGTTATTATCTTGTTCCCATTAAATGACAGCGCGCCAAAGCGACCAAACGTGCCGCACTTCTGCCCATTGTATTCTGAACCGAGCGCCTCCGCTGCATCTTCAATAAGCGGCACGTCATGCTCGGCGCATATGGCTGCTATCTCATCAAGCTTTGCTGGGTTGCCATACAGGTGCACTATCACGACAGCCTTAGGCTTGCCGTAAAGTTCAAACGCTTTTCTCAGCGCAAACGGATCCATATTCCATGTTTCGCGCTCAGAATCGATGAAAACAGGCTTTGCACCAAGATATGCTATGGGGTTAGCTGATGCCGAAAACGTAAGACTTTGGCAAAACACGGTATCACCTGCGCCGATGCCAAGCATTATCATTGCCAGATGTATTGCCGCCGTACCCGACGACAGCGCAACTGTATGCTTTGCACCGATATATTGCGCCATATCGGCTTCAAAGCCGTTCACGTTTTCACCCAGCGGCGCTATCCAGTTCTTATTGAATGCATCGTGAACGTATTCAAGCTCAAATCCTTCGTCCGACATATGCGGGCTGGCAAGCAAAAGTCGTCTACCCATTTCTTTCTCCTTCCCTGAAATGGCTTTCGTCTATCTCATTAGCATTTGCGTTATTCACCCTCACCCCCGCCTTCACGACCGCGCCTTTGCGGATTATCGTTCCGGCTTCAACCAGGCTGTAATCGCCAATCACCGCGCCATGCTCAACTATCGATGCGCTGGCGAGTATAACGCCCTTGCCTATCTTCACTGCGGGGCTGACTATGGTTTTCGCTTCAAAAATCGTTCCTGCGCCGGCCTCAATGGCTGGGCTGATGGTTGCGGTTGGATGCTTGAGCACCGGCACGATAAAGCCTGCCGCCTGTAACTGCTCCGTCAACTTGCGGCGCAGCGCATTGTTGCCTATCGCCACGAACGCCATCGGATATTCATTAAGGTGCTTTTTGCAGTTGCCAAGCGTGTCCAGCACGCCGGGCAGAGCCGTGTTATCATCAAGGAAGGCTATCTTCTCAAACACGCCTATTGCTTCGGCTGTTTCGCGTACTACCTGCCCTTGCCCGCCTGCGCCGAGTATCAGCAGGTTCATATGCTTCGTCGCATTCTGCGGCTGTTCCACGCTCTCTGTTTTTGAGCACACAACGGATGCTAAATCAGCGCGGCAGTACTGTGCAAAACGCTTTACTATCACGTCCGGACGCTTGTTCTGCCCGAGATATGTGCAAAGGCTGTACATATCCACGCCCGCTTCAAGCTTTTGCCTTATGAACGCATAGCGAAGCTCCATAGATGAAAGCTTGTCCGCAATATGATACCTTTCATTCATAGTGCTGAGCAGCACTTGCATAAGCCTGAACGGCGGCAATGTTTCTTCACCGCTCATAATGAAGCTATCATTGCTATGATACAGGCCGATGTTATCCGCAATGAATTGCTTAACGCTCTGCGGCATGGGCAAATCGCGCGGCGCGTCCGATGGGATAAGCTCCACCGGGTCAGACGCCGTTCCGCCTTCCCCGCGCCCTGCAACGTTGCGTATATGCAGCACGCCTGCATCAATGTCTATATCTTGACGGCGCAGCGCGGTGACCTCGCCAAGCAGCAGGCCCATATTCAGGCAGAGATACGCCGCTACCTTGCGCGGCTCAACGTTCTCCGTCAGATACCTGTTGATTATACTGCATTGTTTGTCCGTCAGCATTAAAAACTCCTATAAGTGCTGCAAAAGCCCGCGACATTTATTCCGCAGGTCAATGGAAGTTCTGTTTGTTCTGTGTGTTCAATTCGTGAAGGCTTGTTTAGATATGCCTTCGGCAACCGTAGTCATGAACTACAGCTGCTCGCTTTCTATTTTCCGGCGGCTTACTGCCCGCGTGCAATGGCACGTCGAGCCAAGCGGTCGGTCTATGCGCCGAATGCCCTCATATGGCAAAGTATGTTCATTTGTGCATTTTGCACAATAGCCCATTCGGCGTAAAAGGCATATATCATGCTTTTTGTTGTCTTATTTTATCATACTTTATAAAATGTCTCAACCTTTTAAGCAAAGAAAATAAACATACTTATTCTTATCATAGTCTGATATTCTTATTTTTGGCTAAATTAATCCTATTCGAACATTTGTACTTTGATATTTTTATAACTACAGCCTTTTTAGTAATCAAAAATCGCCCATTTTCGGCACTTTTTTCCTTGTTCCATCCTGCATCCACCAGTGATACCATAGATTGGAAAGAAGAACGCAGCGCAAAGACGATACTCGATACCGTGATACCCAAGCTGCATCCGGGCTGCATAATACTTTGCCACAACAATGGCTACAAGATAAAGGAGTACCTGCCTACGCTCCTTAAAACCGCACAGGAACAGGGCTATGAGTTCGTAACGGTAAGCGAACTGCTCCTTACAGGAGACACCATGATAGATGTAAACGGCGTACAGAAGTTGAAGTAGCAAACAAGCGCAGAAGGGATCAAATACTCATATTTGACCCTTCGCGCCTTTTGATGGGTCGCTTTCATTTCACTTTAGTTGCATGCTCACTCAAAGCACCTAAACGTTATCTTTGCCTTAGTAATTACTTCTCCGATAGTCTTATCTTCTATCGGATATGAGCATACTTCTTCCGCCGATACATATTCTTTGCTCGATTCATCATTGTGTTGCTCATATGCAGTCCATTTATTTTCGCCTATCATTCCGGCAAAGTAGAGTTTCCCATTGTATTCAAGCTCTACCTCCCCGCCTCTGCTGATATTGTCTACAAACTCATCTATGGTATCAAACGACTTTTCGTATGTCATCTATCCCCCCAAACAAAACACAGCGCCGCATCAGCCATTTGATCGATTCGGCGCTGCAATCATTATTTCACAACTTCCTCTGCCCACTTTTTCAGTTCATCTGCGCCCGCATTTCGGCGGAAAACCATACCTTCAACAAGCTTTGCACCCTTGCAGCTGTTCGCAAGGTACGCATTGGTTTCGCCCATGCCGCTGCCGCCGGATGTGGCAAACGGAACTATTGTCTTGCCCGCAAGGTCGTACCCCTCAAGGAAGGTATTCACTATCGTGGGCGCAATGTACCACCATATGGGGAATCCCACGAATACTTCATCGTATTCACTCATGTTGCCAAGCTTTTTTGCCACAGCGGGGCGGGACATCTTATCGTTCATTTCAACCGAACTTCTGGACTTTTTGTTCGTCCAGTCAAGGTCTGCCTTGGTATATTTGACCTCAGGCTCTATTTCAAAAAGATCCGCGTCTATCGCCGCCGCCAAATTCTTGGCAAGGGCTGCGGTAACTCCGCTGACCGAAAAATATGCAACTAACTTTTTGCTCATATTATGCCTCCATCTTTTTGTATTTACGATGAATATAGCCCAATCCTGCCCTTTAGTCAAGCCGTATTTTGCGAAGAATCGACGTTATTATTGCGCAAAAAGCCGCCAATTTCTCGGCGGCTTCCGCGCGTTGCACAAGGAGAGGGTTATTCTACGCTTTTTGCTATTGTCAGGAATTCTTCGTCTATGGGTCCGCTGTATTCGCTTATCTCATAGGTTTCAACGTTGCGGATCTTTGCGGCCGATTCAACACCGTAAAGCTCGGTAAGCTTGCCGCGCAGGCGGTCAGCCTCGGCCTGGCTGCCTGCATGATAACGCTCGCTCAGCATGGCAACCTGCTTTTCGCGCGGCCAATCTATGCGTTCGGTATGGTGCGGCCAATACATCCAGTCAAAATACTGACATTCGTGGCAGCTTGCAAGCTTCACCTTCAGATCCATTCTTTCATCCGCCAGCGGCACAATAATGTCCGGCTGATGCGGATAGGGCTTCATGAAATCATCGCCCCAGAAAAGTATGGCCGGAGTATCCTCAAGATACGGCGTATCCGGACAAATTTTGGGCACCGTAAGCAGGAAAGACGCATCCTGAACCAGCAGGGAGACGTTCCTATGGTCCGCATGGTAGTCATTGGTGCGGTTGGTCAGTATAACGTCCGGCGCAAACGTGCGAATATAGCGGATAAGGTGCTCGCGCGCTTCAAGGGTAACCTGAAGCTGCCCGTCCGGGTAATCCAGCACGTCGTAACGGCCGCCAAGCAGCCTTCCGCTCGCGGCAGCCTCGCTGCGGCGCTGAAGTTTGAGTTCTTCCCTTGTTACTTCGGCGTGATATGTGCCCGCACTTCCATCCGTAACGGAAAGCAAACGCACCTGCCAGCCCTTGTCGCGCAGTTTGGAAAGCAGGCCGCCGCAATAGGTATCCGCATCGTCCGGATGGGCGCCTATGCTCAATATGCGCTTCTCTTTTTTCATATGATTACTCCTTTTTATTTGTCAATGCAAAATCGCAAATTATCGTAACGTCCGGATGCAGCTGCAAAAAACTTGCAGGGACATGCGGGTCAACTTCGCCAAACACGGTTTTTTCTATCGCGTCCCGCTTTGCCGGACCCGATGCCAGCAGCACTATCTTCTTCGCCTTCATTATTCCGGCCATGCCAAGCGTTATCGCTTTATACGGTACGGCGTCAAGCGATGTGAAATTTCGGCTGTTTGCTTGGCGTGTACTGTCGCTTAGCTTAACTATGTGCGTTGGCGCGCTGAGCGAAGTGCCGGGTTCATTGAAGCCAATGTGCCCGTTCAGGCCAATGCCAAGCACCTGTATATCAGCGGGACCAATCCGGTCATACAGCGCATCATAGCGCGCACATTCTTCGTCAAGATCTCCTGCCAAGCCGTTTGGCACATGCGTATTCGTCTTGTCTATATCCACATGGTCAAACAGATGCTCATTCATAAAATATCTGTAGCTTTCCGTGTTAGACCAGCTTATGCCAACGTATTCGTCAAGGTTTATGCTCTTTACTTTGGCAAAGGATACCTCGTTGGACTTATATGCTTCAATAAGCTTATCATAAGTGCCTATGGGCGTGCTGCCCGTTGCCAGGCCCAGCACGCAGTCCGGCTTTGCCTTTATTTCGCTTATCAGCATATCGGCAGCCACGCGGCTAAGTTCATCGTAATTCTTTGTCTCAATCAGTTTCATATGTTAAAATCCCGTATCGTTGCTCAAAAGGCGCTTTATCGTTTCTTCTACTGCCAGGCAGCTCATGCCATACAGGCTTGCATTCGTGCCCATTTTGGATAAGCATACCTGCAAATTAGGCTGCACGGAACGCGTAAGCCGCCTTTCAACATAACGCAGCACATTTTGATAGCAGTCGGCAAGGTTGGTTATTATGTTGCCGCTAAGTATTATCCTATCCGAATTATATGCGCAGGAAATGTCACTCACGGCTATGGCTATATATTCACATATGTCGTTCATCAGCTTAATTATCCGCTCATCTCCGTTTGCGATGGCTTCATTTACGCCCGCAAGTGATGCGCATGCTGGATTTATTGACCGCGCATGCTCTATCACGGCGGATTCGCTTATCGTATGTTCAAAGCAGCCTTTGAATTCGCACCTATCCCCCGAAAGGCCTTCAAGCTGCGAATTAAAGTGGCCGATTTCGCCAGCGGCGTTACGGCTGCCGCGCAGCAGCATACCGTCCACCATTGCCGCGCTGCCAACGCCTGCCCAGCCAAACTTAACATACGCCATATTTGCCGTGCTTTCGCCCGCACAGGAAAGCAGATATTGTTCGCCAAGCAATGCCGCCTTGCAGTCATTCTCAACTATTGCCGGCATGTCCAGCGCCCTTTCAAGTATGCCTACGCCGTCTATGTCCGCCCACTGCATCTGGCTCGATGCTGCAATATAGCCATTCCTTAAAACGTGGCCCGATATGCTCATTCCGCAGCACGCTATCCTGTCCCGCGTTATGCCTGCATCACGACACATTTCGCCAAGCATTGCATTCAACTTATCCGCAACGGTTTCAAACGCCGTACCGCTGACGGTGACCAGTTCGCGATATACTGCCTGCTTGGTCGCCATATCAACAAGCGTTACCTTACTTACGTTCGGCATGGCATCAACGCACAGGCAATACGCCGCATCGGCGCATATTTCAAGCAGTGTGCTCGGCCTTCCCGCAATGCCCGCCTGCGCAACGGAATGCTCAGATATAAGCCCTATGCGCTTTAATACGTTAACTATGCGCGTCATGCTGGTCGGGCTCAGACCCGTGCGCTTTGCAAGCGATGCACGCGAAATAGGTCCTTCCTGCTTGACCAGATCGAACACCAGCTTTAGATTATGAAATTTCAGGTCGGCTTGCAACTTTGGCGACGTCTGATACATTTATTATTCCTCCGTTATATTACCGCTTTGCAAGCTTTTCCCTGTAAGCGTTCAGTTCCCTTTCGCTGCCGCGGACAAAATGCCCCGGGGCAATCTCCGTCCATATAGGCCGTTCGTTTGCCGAATAGTTATGGCACGACGGATCGTATACAAGCACCTTTTTCTTCTGCTCAACATGCGGATTTGGTACCGGCACAGCGGAAAGCAAAACGCGCGTATACGGATGCAGCGGATGCTTGAACAGTTCTTCCGTCTCCGCAAGTTCAACTATAACGCCCTTGTGTATAACGGCTATTCTGTTGCATATGAAGCGCATAACGCTAAGGTCGTGCGCTATGAACAGATACGTCAGCCCGCGTTCCTGCTGCAGCTTGCTCATAAGGTTCAGCACCTGTGCACGTATGGATACATCCAGCGCGCTTATGGGCTCGTCCGCTATTATAAACTCAGGGTCCATAACAAGGCAGCGCGCTATGCCTATGCGCTGGCGCTGTCCTCCGGAAAACTCATGTGGGAAGCGGCTGGCGAACTCAGGCAGCAGGCCAACATCCAGCAGAGCCTTCGCCACGCGTTCCTCTATCTCCTCGTGGCTCAGGTCATGCCTTATGTTGGTAAGCCCTTCGCTCACAATATAGTCAACCTTTGCGCGTTCGTTAAGGCTGGCCATAGGATCCTGGAATATCATTTGGATATTCTTTATCACCTCGCGGTCAGTCTCGTGATCTATCTGGCCTGATATACGCTTGCCATCGTATATCACTTCGCCCGCGGAAAGCTTATTTATGCGTATTATGGCGCGGCCTATCGTGGTTTTGCCGGAGCCTGATTCACCCACTAGGCCAAACGTTTCGCCGCGATATACATCAAAGCTTACGTCATTTACGGCCTTGAACGCATTCCTGCCCTTGCCGAAGGTGACATCCATATTCCTCACGCTGAGAAGCGGCGTTTTTATCACCACGTTTTCGTTACTCATCCATATCACCGCTTTCTATATTTTCAAGCTCCTTCAGCCGCTTCAGGCATTCGGGGGGGTCGATCTTTGGTGCGCGCGGATCAAGCAGCCAGGTGCGTGCCTTATGCGTGGGTGAAACCTCAAAATACGGCGGACGCACCATGTAGTCTATCTTCAGCGCCTGCGGATTACGCGGGGCGAATGCATCGCCGCGTATCACGCCGAAAAGTTTGGGCGGCGTACCCTTGATGGAGTAAAGCTCATGACCCTTTTCGCCAAGCTGCGGAAGGCTTGACATAAGCGCCCATGTATACGGATGCTTGGGATCGAAGAACACTTCTTCGCTCGTACCCACTTCAACTATGTCGCCGGCATACATAACGGCTGTCCTGTCCGCCACGTTGGCTACCACGCCAAGGTCATGCGTAATGTATATCGTGGTCATGCCGTATTTGCGGCACAGATCCTTTATAAGCGAAAGTATCTGCGCCTGTATCGTAACGTCAAGCGCGGTCGTGGGTTCATCGCATATCAGTATTTCCGGCGAACATGCAACAGCTATTGCTATTACCACCCTTTGCCTCATGCCGCCCGAAAACTCATGCGGATACTGCTTGTAACGCCTTTCAGGCTCCGATATGCCAACGTCCTTCAGTATGTTCAGCGTTTCCGCCTTGGCCTGAACGTGGTTCATGCCGCGATTCAATATAAGTGCTTCGCTTATCTGCCAACCTATCGTTTTCAGCGGGTTAAGGCTGGTCATGGGGTCCTGCATTACCATGGCAATTTTCTTGCCGCGTATTTTCGCCCATTCCCGTTCCGTTTTGAACTTGGCCAGATCCATTCCTTCAAAAAGTATCTCGCCCTTATCTATGGTGCCGTTTTTGTCAAGTAGGCCTATGAAATTCTTGGTCAGCACCGACTTGCCTGAGCCGGACTCGCCAACTATGGCAAGGCTTTCGCCCTTATATACGTCCAAACTCACGCCGCGTATCGCGTGCAGGCTTTTTCCTCTCAGGCTGAAGCGCACACTAAGGTCTTTTACGGAAAGAATAACTTCTTTGTTCTGCAAATAGTTTTCCATGCTGCGCCTCCTTAAACGTGATTCTTAGGATCGGCCGCATCGCTGAACGCATTGCCGATGATATAGAACGCAATAGTTATAAACGCCACAACGGCTGCCGGGAACACAAGCTGATATCTCAACGTGCTGTCCATCATCAGTACGCGGCCGGCTTCAACCAGATTGCCCAGCGAAGCTTGGGATGTGGGTATACCAAGACCAATATAGGTAAGGAACACTTCGTCGCCTATGGCACCGGGAATCGCAAGCGAAGTTTGCAGCATAATTACCGAAACCATCTGCGGCAGCAGGTTCTTTATAATTATCCTCAGCGTGCTGCTGCCAAGGCAGCGGGACGCCAGATTATAGTCCCTGTCGCGGAATATAACGACCTGATTGCGGATAAAGCGAGCCATGGCCATCCAACCAACCATGCACATGGATATGATTATGGTGGTCATGCTCGGGCGCAGTATGTAGCTTACAAGGATCAATATAAGCGTTTGCGGGATATTACTTATTACATTATATATCTCCGTCAGCGCTTTATCAAGACTCCTTACGTAACCCCATGCCATGCCTATTATAACGCCAAATATAAGATCGCTCAGCGCGACCACAAGGCCGATTATTATGGACGTGCGCGTGCCGGCCCATACCCTTGCCCAAAGGTCCTGACCTATTGCGTTTGTTCCGAACCAGTATTCGCTGCACGGCGCAAGGTTGCGAAGGTGCATGCCGGTTTCGGGGTCATTGTTTATTGTAACGGGGTCATGCTGATTGGGCAGCAGCGGCTGAATGAAAGCGAAGGCAATTATCGCTATCAGCGCAACTATCAGTATGCGTGCAGCCCTATTGCGCCAAAAGTTTTTGAACGTACTTGCCCAGTATGAATAGTTTGAATATGCCGTGCGCTCGGCATCCTGCTCGTTAAAGCCATGCAGTTCAAACCATTTGGGGTCTATTGCGGCTATCTGCTCTGCGGTATAATCCGCCGCATCATACATAGGCAGCTCTTTATCCGCCTGCTCCAGCGCAAGGCCTTCCTGTATGTGCTGATCCAGTTCGTCTATGCGGCGCATCTGCCTGTTGAAAAGGAGTTTTTTCTTCTTATTATCTGCCATTTTAACGGTCGTCTCCTTTCTTTACGAAGCTTATGCGCGGATCAATGAGCGCCATCAGCACGTCACCAAGGAACATTCCGGCAATGCCTATCGCGGCATATATAAGCACCAGCGCCTGAACCATTGTGTTATCCTGAAGCTGTATAACGTCTATCAGCAGGCTGCCGGTTCCGGGTATGGAATAAAGGTGCTCAATATATATTGAACCGATTATTGTTGAAAGCACCGAACCGGGCAGGAACTGCGCCATAGGCACGAATGCATTTTTAAATACATGGCGGAACATTATTCTGCTCCCGCTCACGCCCTTTGCGCGCGCAAGCTTTACATAGTCCATGTTTATATTATCTATCATATAGCGGCGCATCCACATCGCGTATGAGCATATGCTCAGCAGCGATATGGAGAATATCGGCAGCACCCATGTGGCATAGTTGTTTTTGTCAAACAGCAGCGATAGATTGAACCAGCTTGAGAAAAACAGCTGCAAAAACAGCATCAACACAGCCGTAGGGAGCGCCTCGACAATGGCAATGAACGCCGTGCCGAGCTTATCCGCAAATTTTCCTTTGAAACGCGCCATCACGGCGCCGAGAGGTATGCCTACTATAAGCGAGAATATCATTGATATAACACCTATTTTAAGCGAATAAGGTATTTTCTTTTCTAGTATTTTTACTATGGGGTAATTCGGGCGATATATCCAGGATTTACCAAGGTCGCCCTGAAACAGGCTTTTATAGAAATTGAATAGCTGGACATATATCGGCTGATCCAGCCCTTTTTCTGCCAGCATACTTGCGCGAACTTCTTCGCTAAGCTTATCGTACTCCGCACCGAAGTAGCCTTCCATCGGCATAAGGCGCAGCAATACGAATATCAGCGTTATTACGACGAACAGCGATATTATCGCGCCCGCCGTGCGCTTGAGGATATATTCCAACATGGGGCATCATCCGCGTGCCGCTAAGGTGAGCAAGCAGCGGCTCCTTTCTAAGAATGGCGTAAAGCAGCGGGAGGCATGAGGCGAAAACACCCCACGCCCCCGCGATATGGTTTATGATTCGGTCTTATTCTGCCGCGGCAAGAGCAGCCTCGCGGTCAAGCTTCCACTGTGCAAACTGTTCCTGATAATCGGTCAGGCTCATGGCTTCCTTAAGGACATGCTTGCCCTTGTAGCGCCAGATGGACACGCCGAAGGAGGAATATTCGCCATCAAACACGGTCAGCTTGCTGGCAACGTAGCCGTTGGAGAATACACGGAACGGTATAACGATACCTTCGTTTATCAGCCACGCTTCGGCCTTGGCAAACAGTTCATAACGCTTGGCCAGGTCTACCTTCTCGGCGGTAGCTTCCTGAACCATCTTGTCGTATATCTGCTGCTGTGCGCCAACATAGTCGGCATCGTCTATAACGCCGTTGTCATAGTCTTCCTGAGTGTAAACATAACCGGTCAGGTACTCCTCCTGAGTGCACATGGAACGGTTGTTGTAGCTCCAGCTGAGGCCCCAAGGATCGGCATAGGTCACAGGATCCGCAAAGTCAGGACCCCAACCTTCTTCCATAATGCCGTACTTGCCGGCGTTACGGACTTCGGAGTTGTAGTTGTTGGCAGGACCGGCAACGGGAACGATGTCAATATAGTCCTTACCAAGGAGCTCTTCGAGCTGCTGCTCGATTACCTGGGCAACCAGATCCTGGTTAGCCTGGTCTACGCGATAGTAATACGGGAACACGAGCGGGAAGGTCACGCCCTGCGCGCTCAGTTCGGCCATGGCCTGTTCCTTGTACTGGAGAGCGGTTTCGGGCTGGAACCAGTTCTGTTCGGTAACGGCCTCAAGTTCGCCGGTCATGGTGTAATCCTTACCGTCTACTGCAACGAAGTTCGGAGGAGTGATGGTGTTCATCAGGTATTCTTCCGGGCTGTAAGGATCGTAGCAGCTCATGGCCTTAACGCGGTCTATACCATAAACAATGGAAAGACGGAAGGCGCGGTTGTTAACGGCGGTCTTAAACGCATCGTTGTCATAGGTTTCGTCCATATGGGGATCGAAATCGAAGAACCACCACATTGCATCGTAAGTGGGACGATTCGGGCGGACGATGTTCTGCTTTTCGGGATCGTTCATCCAGCTGTCCAGTATTTCTACGGGGATAGTGGCTTCGTCGATCTCGCCGCGCAGATACATTTCAGGCGCAAGTGCTTCGGCTTCGGCGTTGTACTTGCCGTAAACGGTCTTTATAGATACGTTCTCGGCATCCCAATAATTGTCGTTGCGCTCCATCACCAGTTCGTTCTGGGGTTCCCAGCTGGTGCAGTAGTATGCGCCGTTGTAAAGCAGGGTGTCGTTGGAAGTGCCGTAGTATTCGCCGCACTCTTCAACGAACTGCCTGTTGGCGGGCATGAAGGCAACATAGGTCATCATGGACAGGAAGTACGGGCAAGTGTCCTTCAGTGTGTACTGAAGGGTATGCTCGTCAAGGGCCTTTACGCCAACCTCTGCAAAGTCGGTCACGGTGCCGTCAAAGTATTCCTTGGCGTTCACTATAACGTTTGCAAGGGTATCCACGTTGTCGGATTCGTTGGCGGGGGTCAGTATCCACTCGGCGCCGAAAACGAAGTCGTCGGCGGTAACGTCGGCATATTCGTTCAGTTCGCAGTCATACCACTTCACGCCTTCGCGCAGATGGAATGTCCAGACAAGACCGTCGTCAGAGGTTTCCCAGCTGGTCGCAAGGCAGGGCTTCACAACGCCGTACTGGTCATACTCTATCAGCGTGTCAACAAAGTTGGACGCGGGCTTGAAGTCTACGGTGGAGCTCGTCGCCAGATAGTTCAGCGTAGAGATCTCCGAAGGATACAGATAGCGGAAGGTAGCGTCCTCTACATAGGGGCTTTCCTCTGCCGGCTCACTGGATGTCTGAGGAGCATCGGTGTTAGCGGGTGTGTTGTTATCGTTTGTCTGCTTGGGTTCATCGGTATCGGCGGGAGTATTGGACTGGCAGCCAACTACGCCGAGGACCATCACCAGGCAAAGCACGATAGCAAGAATCTTCTTCATCTTGGTTTTCCTCTCTGTTTTATAATATTTCTGCGAGAATCCCGCAAAACTTTAAATTCGCCTATAATGTGGTGCATCGCGCGTTCCGCGTTTATTAACACCATGTTAATTAAGTTGTACAAAGCATATCACGCTCGTTTGATATTGTCAATATAGCGTGCAAACTCTTTTGCTACCAATTTTATAACAGGGTGTGATTTTCTTCTTTCATATGGTATACTGTGTGCATAAAAAGAAAGGTTAAGGTTAGCTGTAAATGAAAGCTGCGGTATTTGACATAGGCGGAACATTCGTAAAGCATGGTATATATGAAGATGGTGTTCTGAAGGATGTGTCCTCCTTCCCCACCTGCGGACAAGATGGTGCGGATACATTGATTGAACGTATACGCAATGCATGTGGAAGCATTACCAATATTGATGCGATCGGCATATGTACCCGCGGGCAGGTTAACTGCGACACCGGCGAAATAATATACGATCCGCCTCACCTTATCCCCGGCTATACTGGTAAGAATCTGAAAACCGAATTCAGCTCGTTCGGCGTACCAATAGCCGTAGAAAACGATGCTAACTGCATGGCCATTGCTGAATCAAACGCACTTAGCGCCGATGTCACAGCGGATGTGCTCTGCCTTACTTACGGCACATGCGTAGGCGGCGCGATAGTTCGCGGCGGCGCGGTATATCATGGTGTAAACTGGTCCGCCGGTGAATTTGGCATGATGTATATGGGTGGTGAATACTACGAAAACATCGCCAGCGTCACCCATCTGGTTGAACAGGCGAAGGCAATGGATGCCTCTCTTTGCGACGGACGCGCGATAACCGCTCAGCTTAATCGCAGCGATGTATATGCCCTTGTTGACGGCTGGGCTAAGCAGGTAGCCGAAGGCTTAGCCTCGCTTATGCACATATTCAACCCCACCTGCATAATAATAGGCGGCGGCATAATGGAAGATGAGAATGTATTCAATATGGTCACGTCAAAGGTAAGCGAATTGACAGCGCCAGGTTTTGACGTAAATATACGCAGTGCCCGCTTTGGCAACAGCGCGGGACTTATTGGCGCGGGTATACTTGCGCAAAAGCTTATGAAATGACGTCCACAGCTTTCGTTTTGAACCTGTGCAGCAGGCCGGTATAGCAATCCGTCAGCGCATTGCTCACAAACTCGCCGTCCCATTCAAGATAGTTCGTTGCTATCATGGTTGCTATGCCGTGAACATAAAGCCATGTTTCAAGGTGCAGCATATATGCTGTTTTCTCGTTAAGGCCCGTATTTTTGGATATAAGCTTAACTATTGCCTCCGTAACATCCTTACCGCTGTCATCATTTATGTTTTCGGCCGACCTGTCCCGCATAAAAAGCAGCTTGAACAGCTCCTTTTCTTCGGTAGCGAAGCGTATATATGCCATGCCCATGGCCTTATACGGCTTTTCTTCGGCATGCGATGCGGCGCCTATGTATCTGCGGTATATCCTATCCGCCGCCTTTATGGTTTCCAGCCGGACCTCCTCCATGTTCTTGAACAGGCCAAATATAGGCTTTACCGAGCAGCCGAGCTCTCCCGCTAGCGACCTTGCGGTAAGGCTCTGCGGCCCTCCGCGCCGTATTATATTTAATGATGCATCTATCAGCTGTTCTCTATTGAACATAAACTTAGGCGGCATAATGTGTCTCCTTAATATTCTAACAACGTTGCGCAACGGCAGTTGCGTTTATTATACATATAACCCGGTCTTTGGTCAACAAAGTCCGGGCAATGTTTACTTATTCCTGCACATTGGCCTTCATCCAACGGTTAAGCACCTTCATCTGCTCCGGAGTATGGAACCAATGCTCTCCTTTTTCCATTACTGTAAGCGTTGTTGCACAGGATTTCGAAAATCTTTCTATTGTCTCTCTCGGTGTCATGTTGTCTTTGCCGCCGTATATAATATCCGTCGGTTTATCCCATTTGTATGGATTTTTTCGCACCCAGCTAAGATAGTTCCAGTTGAGCGTTTCACCGAAATCAGTTGGTATCTTTATGCGCTCAGCAAGTTCCTCTTCTGTGACCCCAGCCCATTCCATCATTGTACATATCAGCTTTTCCATGTCTACAATAGGCGATATGAACATTGCCTTATCTATCTTCTTATCCTGCAGCGCAAGCATGCTGAACCATGCGCCTATGCTCACAGCACAAACGCTGATTGAGCTATATCTTTCCGAAAGCAGCTCGTATGTCCTTTTTATCTCAGGCGCAGCCATCCACGGAAACAGCTTTTCCTTGCTGTTTTTCCGATCACCATGCTCCGGCAGGTCTATCGCTATAACCTGATAGCCCTGTGGGCAGGCGTATTGCGCAAAATAATACGCTTCTTCCTTATAGCCCATCTTGCCATGTATATACAAAAACGCCTTGTCGCTTGGCTCGCCTGCTATTATTGCCGGTATATCGTTTATTTTCGTACGCTTTGCTTTTATCTCCGCCCTTGCGTTGGCCACATGCTTGCGCGCCACAAGCTCGCTCAATATAGCATCGCGGTCGTAATTACCGTTTGCGAAGCCCTTTATGTTCTTAGCTGCCATGCACAAACTTAGGCTGAACTCTGTAAGAATAGCGTTTATCTGCCAATCCGCATATGGGTTCGAATCCGTAACTATAAGCGTAGCCAAGCTGTTCACGACAAGCCACATGTCCCTAAAGTAGCAATCCGCCGTATCGGCATCCATCTTATATGTGCGCATCAGCGATTTTCTCAGCGCAGCTTTCGATTGCTCCATCGCCGCTATCGTGCTCGGTTTTTTCTCGTCTACCTTTGAAATGAACAGCGCCTTATAAAGCATCGGCTCGTCCTTAGCAAACTGAATATATTCTGACATGAACCCAAGAAACGGCACTGAATACTTCAACCCGTCCTCTATGTATTCATCAAACAGTTCCTTCGCGATTTCAAGCACGGCGCCGCGAAGCTTGTCTATCGAATAAAAATAATTGAACATAGGCCTGGTCGACATACATCCCGTTTCAGCTATGTCGCGTGCGGTGATTTTCTCTATTCCCTTTTCCCGCGTCAGTTCAAATGCTGCTTTAACAATATCTTCCCTTGAAAACTTGGTCTTAGGCGGCATGGTCCATCATCTCCTATTATGTTGCTCTTCGTATAGCTAATATCACCAATTGTGTAACAATCGTTATTATATACTCAATTATGTGATCTGTCAAATCAAGACTCCCCTATATGCCCTTGAATTAAATCAAGAAACATATAGGGGACTCATCGGGAGCAAATTATGTTTAGGCGGCGCTTATACTTTTACCGCCGGATCCATCGGGAAGAATATAACGTAGCACTCCGTCATCTCCCCAAGGAACAGGAATATGTTTTCGCCCATTTCAATATGGCGCTTGAATGTAAGGTCCGGTATAAACAGCCTTCCGCAGGTGCGCTTAGGGCCTTTTAATGTGTATCCAACGTCGTTCGGTTCTGCATGCAGGGCATTTGCAGCCTCGTAAAGGCCCGGCAGTTTCAGTCGCTTTTCAAGCTCGCCAAGACTTTTTTCCGCATTTATATATACCAAATGGTCAGGATCCTGAAACCAGTTTATGTTCATATTAAAACCTCCGTAATAAAAATGCCGCCGGAAAATTCTCCAACGGCATAGATAAAAAGCTATCCTCATGCTGCTTCCGTGTCCAAATCCGCGTGGAGAAGCTTGCTCCGTGCAGGTCTTCTGGCTCGCGCATCATTGCTTTGCTTCGCCTTCCCGTAATAAACAGTGGCTTATTGAAGCATCGCTCGCGCATACAGCGGCGGGACCGCGCAGGCTTTTAACCTGCTTCCCTTTTAACCGATCGATTACCGATCAGACACGGAACATATTCATGTTCGTATTTATTGTATCATTATGCGGCGCATATGTCAAACGCCGGCACTCTTTATGCCCCGGCGGCAGAAGTATATGGATATAGCCGTAGCAACGCACCAGCCTATCGGCCAAGCAAGCCATATTCCGGTAGAACCGAGCGCCGTGCCGGACAATACTACTGCAAGCGCTACCCTGAGCAAAAGGTCAGTAAACGTTGACGCCATAAACTGCTTCATCCGTCCCGAGCCGCGCAGCACGCCATCCGCAACAAGTTTTGCAGATACCACAATATAGAACGGCGCAAGAATGCGGAGATATGTTACGGATGTTTTCAGCGCAAGCTCTGTCGGATTCTCCAGGAACAGCATCGAAAGCTTATCCCCAAAGAAGAAATACAGCGCAATCAGCGGAACTGACAGCATCCATACCATCTTTGTTCCGGCCCAGTATCCGCTCTTTACCCTATCGTATTTGCCTGCGCCTATGTTTTGCGCCGTGAAGTTGGATACGCCGTTGCCAAGCGTTGTGAATGATGTTATAACAAGATTGTTCAGCTTAACGCCGGATGAATATCCCGCCATAACGGCAGTACCGAATGTGTTTATAACGCCCTGAATTATTATGTTGCCCACCGAAATAAAGCTTTGCTGCAGAACGCTCGGTATTGCTATTCTGGCTATTTTGCCCAGTATTTCACCTGAGAACAGCGGCGCGCGTTCCTCCGTTTCAACTGTTTTCAGCCTTGCAAAAACAAATACCAGCGCCAATATGCAACTAACGCCCTGGCATATGAAAGTTGCCCATGCAACGCCGGCTACGCCCATCTTAAACGCCGTAACGAACAATATGTCCGCACCAATGTTGCTGAGCGACGATGCCGCAAGGAAGTAGAACGGCGTTTTGGAATCGCCAAGCGCGGAGAATATGCCCGTTGCAACATTATAGAAGAACACAAACGGAAGTCCGAAAATGTATATGCGGAGATACAGCGCCGAATCCGCCATTACCTCGGCGGGGGTATTGATGAGCAGCAGCATCTTTTCATCAAGCAGCAGCCCTGCCACCATAAGCACAGCGCACAGCACTCCGCTGGCAATAAACGTTGTAGAAACAGCCGTTTTCATGTCCTTCATGCGCTTTGCGCCGAAGAACTGCGCTACGACCACCGATCCACCAATATTACAGCCGAACGCAAACGCGATGAATATAAGCGTTATTTCATAGCTGTTGCCAACGGCTGCAAGCGCATTTTCGCCTATGAACTTGCCCGCAACAAGGCTGTCCGCAATATTGTAAAGCTGCTGGAATATTATGCTGCCAAACAACGGCAGGCAAAACCTCCACAGTACCTTTTCGCTCTTTCCGACGGTAAGATCGTTATTCATAATTTTATCCCACCCCACAGCATTATTCATATGCAGCAATTCCTGCATAACTCACGAGCTCATATTATATTCCCTCACCTTATTTTTATCAAGGTGTCTTGCAATAAATAGTTGCGGCTATGTATAATATGGATATTATATGTTGATTGGGATGCGCAATGAAACGACTGACCATAGGCATTTTGGCCCATGTGGACTCCGGCAAAACGACCCTCAGCGAAGCCATGCTTTATGCAAGTGGCACGCTTAGAAAGCTTGGCCGCGTGGACCACGGCAATGCCTTTTTAGATACACACGCGCTTGAAAAGCAGCGCGGTATAACCATTTTTTCCAAGCAAGCGGAACTTAACTATTCCGGTTGCACTTTTACGTTGCTTGATACTCCCGGTCACGTTGACTTTTCTGCCGAAACCGAACGTGCGCTCGGCGCAATGGATTATGCCATACTGGTTATAAGCGCACCCGACGGGGTTCAGAGCCATACGGAAACGCTTTTTCGCCTGCTGAAACGCGCAGGCGTGCCTACATTTGTATTCGTGAACAAAACCGATATCTCATCAAAGTCCCGCTCTGAAATTTTAGCTGAATTAACCAAGCTTTCGGCAGGCTTCATTGATTTTTCAGCCGATAGGCCAATAAATGATTTTTACGAGGAGTTAGCCACCTGTTCCGAGGACATGCTGAACGAGTATCTGGCCGAAGGCATTATAAGCGATGAGAAGATCGCATCCGCCGTAAAAAGCCGCCTTGTGTTCCCCTGCTGCTTCGGTTCCGCGCTAAAGCTGAGCGGTGTAGACGGATTCCTTGATTGTATAGCACGCTATACTTTACATATAACCGGAAACGCCAAATTCGGCGCGAAAGTATTCAAAATAGCAACCGATGCTCAGGGCGCGCGGCTTACATTTATTAAAGTTACATCCGGAAGACTGAAGGTAAAATCAATTCTTTCGGGCACAGACGGCAGCAAAACATGGAATGAAAAAGCCGACCAACTCAGGATATATTCCGGCGCAAAGTTCAGAACCGTTGATGAAGCATTTGCCGGCAGCGTATGCGCCGTATGTGGGCTTACACGTGCAAAACCGGGCGACGGGCTGGGCATAGAGCCGCCCGCACCAAAGCCTATGCTTGAACCTGTGCTCACATACAGCGTCCAGCTTGGCAATGGACTTGACGCCGCAAAAGCACTTGCCGCATTAAAAAGGCTTGAGGATGAGGACCCCGAACTGCACATAATATGGGACGAACGGCTAAAGGAGATACATGTTCGCCTTATGGGCGAAATACAGCTTGAAGTGCTGCAAAGCCTTATGAAGAGCCGTTTCAATATGGATATATCCTTCAGCCAGGGCGGCATACTCTATAAGGAAACCATTGCAAACAAGGTTGAAGGCGTTGGCCATTATGAACCGCTGCGGCATTATGCAGAAGTGCATTTGATATTAGAACCGCTCAAGCGCGGCAGCGGGCTTGTTTTTGCGTCAAAATGTCCTGAAGACAAGCTGGATAAGAATTGGCAGCGGCTTATACTTACGCACCTTATGGAAAAAACACATATTGGCGTACTCACCGGTTCACCTATAACTGATATGAAAATAACCCTTGTCTCCGGACGCTCGCATATTAAACATACCGAAGGCGGGGACTTTAGGCAGGCCACATATCGCGCCGTAAGGCAGGGACTTATGCAGGCGGAAAATGTACTGCTTGAGCCGTGGTACGAATTCAGCCTTACTATACCCGCCGAATATATAGGCCGCGCACTGAACGATATGCAGCTTATGTGCGCCGATTTCAGCGCACCCGAGCAAGGCGAGTCATCCGCCACCATACGTGGTTTTGCGCCCGTTTCTGCCATGCAGGGCTACTCTTCCCAGCTTGCGCTGTATACCCGCGGCATGGGCAAGCTCAGTCTTATCGGCAGCGAATATCGGGAATGCCATAACAGCGCGGAAGTAATAAGCCAAATTGGCTATGATGTCGAAGCAGATACATTCAACACGGCCGATTCCGTGTTTTGCAGCCACGGCGCTGGCCATACCGTAAAATGGGACAAAGTATTTGACAATATGCACCTGGAGCGTGCACTACGGCCGCAAGCCAAGCCTTACACCATATCTGATATACCGACATATCGCCCGCTATCCCGTGCGGACGAAGCGGAGCTTATCAGAATATACGAGCGTACATACGGCCCGATAAAGAACGACCCGCTTGCCGCATTCCGTAGAACTTCGTCTAAGCAATCCCAAAGCACAGCCGAACTTTGTCCCTTCCCCACCGGGCCGGACTATCTATTGGTAGACGGATACAACATAATATTCGCATGGGACGACCTTTCCGCCATTGCAAAGGATAACATGGACTTGGCACGAAGTAAGCTGATAAACCTGATGTGCAACTATAAAGGCGTAAGGCAATGCGAATTGATACTTGTATTCGATGCATACCGCATAAAAGGGCATGTCGGCAGCATAGAAGAGGTGAATAACATAACCGTGGTATATACTAAAGAGGCCGAAACGGCCGATACATACATTGAAAAAGCCACGCACGAATTGAGCAGGAACTACCGAGTGGAAGTTGCAACCTCGGACCGAATGGAGCAAATAATCATTGCCGGCAACGGCGCGGCGCGGCTCAGTGCTAATGAGTTCAGAAAGCAGGTAGATGCAGCCGTAGCTGCAATGCGGAATTTGATGGAAGAATATGCGCTGCGTGAAAAACCATCGGCAAAGCTGGAACAAGGCCGCATAGTCGGTCTTGATGCGCCCGAAAAATAATAATCATCTACAAACAAAGACCCGATCGCTCGGGTCTTTGTTTGTACTGTTAAGTGCAAAAGGAACTATATGAGTAAGATTTAGGATTACTCTACTACCTTTATCTCCTTGTTCTTCTTGCCAAAGTGGGTCAAAGAAACAACTATGCCGCCACAGGCTATCAGCGCAATAACGTTGGGCAGAACCATAAGCTGATTGAACATATCGCTCAGTTCCCAAACCAGATCGTTGGAAGCAAGGGTGCCGAGGAATATGAACGCAAGAGAGATCACGTTGTAAACGGTTGTGGCGATCTTCTCACTCTTAGCATTCTTACCGAAGAGGTAAGCCACGTTGATCTTGCCGAACATATTCCAGCCGAGAACGGTGGAGAACGCGAAGAAGAACAGCGCTATGGCTATGAAGATGTTACCGCCGGCTTCGCCAAGCAGAGTGCCGAAAGCAGTCTGTGCAAGGTTGGTTTTGTTGATAGCTTCGGGTATGGTGCCATCCGCCAGTATGCCGCCCTTGGTGTAAAGGGTGATAACAGCGGTCAGAGCAGTGATGGTCAGAACAACGAAAGTATCGATGAACACGCCGATCATGGCAACGGTACCCTGCTCATGCGGATCCTTAACATTAGCCTGCGCATGCGCATGAGGGGTGGAACCCATACCGGCTTCGTTGGAGAACAGACCACGCTTTGCGCCCTGAG
>ERZ857840.247-NODE-247-length-88953-cov-5.325373_pt1 | contig 88953 bp, 92 predicted proteins | sample MGYA00519760_ERZ857840 | MGnify/ENA primary metagenome ERZ857840 (study PRJEB31778, sample SAMEA3449371) | human gut metagenome | biome: human gut; feature: human-associated habitat; material: faeces | place: United Kingdom | collected 2010/2012 ... | reverse complement strand
TATGAAAGGCAAATCTAAAAAATCAACCTATTCCACAACCTTTGGTATTGACCCTTCAGGAACGCGGAGAGGGGGGGATTCGAACCCCCGGTGGGCTTTTGACCCACACGCGATTTCCAATCGCGCACGTTCGGCCACTCCGTCACCTCTCCTAAAAATTCAGCGCAAACTTCTCTCATTTGCGCCTCCTATTGAAATTCATGCCAGAGAGTGGATTTGAACCACCGACCAAAGGCTTATGAGTCCTCTGCTCTACCGCTGAGCTACTCTGGCTCTTTTAAAGATTCGTTAATCTACATTTTGTCTTTATTCTGTCAAGTTATATTTGCCGTTTTTTTTACTTTTATTCTTCCTCCCCTGCTCTACCGGCAAACTCCCCAACGCGAGCGTAGCTCTCTATGTTATCCAAACTCTTTTCCAAAAGTTCTCTCCTCCACTTTATATTTGCTACCCTCTCAAAAATACTTACCACGCACGACCCGCCAAACCTAAACATTCCAGCCTCCGCCCCTCTATCCACGCGCGCCGACACCTTGTCAAAATTTACTATTGTCCCAACATTTGTAGCCCCTATCTCCACAAATGCGCACACCCCCATCTCATCTGTTTCCAATAAATTCACTACCCTCTTATTCTCCCATATTATTGACAGCCTCTTTACCAACGCTATCGGGCTCACAGAGTATAGCTTCCCAGCGACCGCCCTCCGTGCGCATATCTCACCGCTTACAGGATAGTGAAACCTATGGTAATCCATCGGGCTCAGGCGCGATATCAGCATGTCCCCTCCTTCATATCTCTCTGCAAGCGCTGCATCGCCCAAAAATTTACTCAAATTAAAACGCTGCCCCTTCGCATAAAAAGAATCGTTTTCTCCTATTCCCCTCACCAATAAATGCCGTCCGTCGGACGGGAATGAAACCACATTCTTTTCTCCGGAAAGCTCTATTTCCCTCGCTCCGCTTTTCAGCGCCCGCGTAAAGAATTCGTTAAATGTACTATACTCGCCGGGCTTTTTTAACATTTCCGACGTCTCTATTTCATTTTCCTTTATAAAACTCTCAACACTCTTGCGGCTAATCTTTGAATCTGCCCATAACCCGCATGCCTTGGAAAATATTCCGCGGGATATGAGAAGCCACAATGCCGCCTCTCCCATCTTGCCTCCATATAAAAAACGCATTAACTTCTCAGCGCATACTTTTTCTTCTTCCAATTTACCTTTTGATATATTGTAAATTTTTAAACTCATAGCGATTCAAGTCTGTGTTTTAAATATGTCTTACGCTCCGCCGCTCGCGAATTTCTAACCGCTGCCGCCCACGCGGTGGGATCCCCCACGACAAAAACTTTCTTACGTGCCCTCGTCAATCCGGTGTACAGCAGGTTTCTCTGCAACATTATAAAATGCTGCCTCAATAGCGGCATCACCACTATCGGAAATTCGCTCCCTTGCGATTTATGTATGCTTATTGCGTAAGCCTGCTTAAAATCCGACAGGTCGTTCTTCGACAAAAATACGCGGCGGCCGTCAAAATCCGCCAACACACCGCTCCCGTCGTCCTCCACGCACACGACGCGCCCCATGTCGCCGTTAAAAACGTCTATATCGTAATTATTGCGCGTCTGCATTATCTTGTCTCCCACGCAAAACACGGTGCCAGCCCATCTCATGCCGTCCTTTCGGGGATTGAGCGCCTCTTTTATCGCAGAGTTAAAATTCTCTATTCCTGCCGCTCCTTTGTGCATTGGCGCCAACAGCTGCATGTCCGATATCGGGTTCGCCCCCATCTTCCGCGCAAAATCGCCTGACATCAGCTCTATGCAGGATTTGAGGCAGCTTTCAGGCGTAGATGCAAACACAAAATTTACGTCTTTCGACAAATCGACCCCCTCTATCGGGCGCGGCGGAAATTCGGAGGTTGACTCGTTCCCTTCGAGAACTGCGCGCGCCGCCAAAACTATTCCGCTTCTTTCCCCCTGCCTGAAAATATGCTTTAACCGCGTGACGGGAAATTTTCCGCACCCTATTATATCCTTTAAAACATTCCCCGCCCCAACGCTCGGGAGCTGGTCCGTATCGCCGACAAGCACAAGATGCGCGCCTTCAGGCACCGCTGAAAATACCGCCGCCGCAAGCTTCGTATCAAGCATAGACGCCTCGTCTATCACGACGAATCTCGCGGGTATCGGATTGTATTCGTTGTGTTTGAACTTTCCGTTTTCAATGCCAAGCAGCCTATGGATTGTTTGCGCCGGAGTCTTTGCGCTTTCGCCCATTCTCTGCGCCGCTCTCCCTGTGGGCGCGGCTAGAACGGGCATGCACTTTTTCGCTTTTAAGATGTCGCAAAGTGCCCGTAAAATTGTCGTTTTGCCAGTTCCCGGCCCGCCTGTTATGACGCTAAATTTATTTTTGAGCGCAGACAATATCGCTTCTGACTGTTCGGGAGCAAAGTCTATTTTCGCCCTTTCTTTTGCCCATTGCACCGCTATCTCGGCTTTTATGGGCGGCAGAATCGACATTCCTTTTTTTATTCGGGCAAGGCTTTTTACTATCTTTCTTTCGGCGTAGTCAAGCGGCGCGGACTGCACGAAATTTTCCAGGCGCTTCACATCGCCCGACTCTACAAGCCTTTCCAGCCCCTGCGCGCATTTTTCGGCATCGACCTGCAATAATGACGCCGCCCGCGCGATTATTTCCCCAGCGGGAGCGCAAGTGCCTCCCTCGTCTTCGAGCTCGGACATCGCATGCAATATGCCCGCCTCGATTCTTTCGGGGCTTTCGTTTGATATGCCGATATTCAGCGCTATCATATCGGCGGTCTTAAAGCCTATTCCGTCTATCTCGCGGCAAAGTTTGTAGGGTTTCGAGCGCACTACTTCAGCGCTGTCAGATCCGAAGCGCTTCATTATCCTAACGCACAGAGCCATTCCTATTCCGTATATGCGGAGAGCCACTACAATGTCGCGCAGCGCCCTCTGCTCGTCCCACGATTTTTTTATGCGCCTTGCGCGCTCTACGCCTATTCCCCTTACCTCCATAAGCCGGCGGGAATCCGTGTCTATTATCCGCAACGTATCTTCGCCGAATTTTTTTACTATTTTTTTTGCATACACAGGGCCTATGCCGTCCACGAGCCCCGATCCGAGATATTTTTCAATCCCGTAAACGTTGGACGGCAACCGCGACTCAAATTCCTTCACATTTATCCGCGCGCCATACGCCGGGTGGTTTGTCCACTCCCCTTTTACGAGCACCGTTTCCCCGCATTGAACCGCAGGCATTATGCCGGAAATTGTGACATTTTCCTTGTACGAAGGGTCAGACGGCCGCAAGGATGCTATGCAAAAGCAATTTTCCTCGTTAAAGAAAATAATGCGCTCCAAAACTCCTTCGAGTATCGCCTGTTCGCCGTTTTTACGCATAGACACACAATTATACACAAGGCGTCATAGCGCAATGCCAAAAACAGACTCCGAGAGTTTTGCAAGATTTTCAAATACGCCGAGGGATTCCGGACAATTTTTCGCCAGCGACTCCATCGAGTCCGAGCCTGTAGCAACGAGCGCCGAGTCCACCCCCACCGAGCGCGCCGCGCGGTAGTCGTACGGCGAGTCTCCTATGCCCACGCACTCGCCCGCTTCGACGTTTAGTATGGATAGCGCTTTTTTTGTAAATTCCGGATCCGGCTTGCGCGGGGAATGGAGGGCCGTTCCTATAACGGCGTCGAGACTCCCTATAAGCCCGAGTTTTTCGAGAATCGCGTCTGCACCCTCCTGCTGTTTATTCGTAAAGCACGCCACCTTTACGCCGCGCGATTTCAGCGCGAACAAAATTTCCCGCGCATACGGCATTATGCGGAGGCCGTCGAACATCTTTTCGGGAAATATTTTTAGGTAATGCTCGCATATAGGGCGCGCGAGCGTTTCGTCGTTGCCGTGCGCCGCAAGTATTTTTCCGGCGGTTATGAGTATTGACCCCCCGACAGTTTTAAACACCTCGTCGTACGACGGCTCCGGAATTCCGTACAATGAAAACGACTCCGCAAGTGTGGAGTGTATGGCATTGTAATTGTCGACGAGAGTTCCGTCGAGGTCGAAAAGCGCCGATTTGTAGAGTCTCATATCCATACTAAAATTTCTGTTCGCCGATTTCCATAAAGAAGGCGTCCGGCAAGTGTTTAGACAAATATTTTTTCAGGTAGTCGCGCGTGGAATCCTCAATTTCCACAGGGGCCTTCGGAAAAGTATTGTAAATTATCCCGCAGACCGATATGCCGCGCAACTTGCATACTTCAAAATTTAAAAGCGCATGGTTTAGGCTTCCCAACCGCGAAGACACAACGAGAATTAGGGGAAATTTTCTATCGGATATAAAATCCGCCGTGAGGTAATTTTCTTCGAGAGGCACCATCAATCCTCCCGCGCCTTCTATTATTACATGAGAATATTTTTCGGATAATATTTTAGTGCAGGCGTCGATTTTTGAGTAGTCGATTTTCACCCCCTCCATCGCGCACGACAAGTGCGGGGAGGCAGGATATTTAAGCACATACGGGCACGTGGTGAAATCCCTGTCCTCAGGCGTCAGGGAAATACCCATTACTTTGCGGTGCTCCAAGATGTCCTCGCTGATTCCCTCGCAGCCGGTCTGTATCAGTTTCTGTGTTATCGGATTCGCCCCCTTCCCGGCGAGCTTTTTGGCAAAAACTCCCGTTGCTACCGTCTTCCCTATTCCAGTGTCTATTCCACTTACAAAAAAAACATTCATATTATTTTTTAAACGCTATTATAAATATAGGATTGTACGTCAAAGCGACCTTCCCGTCTGAGTCTCCGAAGATTTTTATGTATTTATCGGAAAATTCGCGGAAGCGCGCGGGAGTCCAAAAAGTAGTGAAGCGCCCGTTTACTCCTGTGAGGGCGATGTGTTTGACGACGTCCCGCGGCCGCGGGAAGTATATTTTGCGAACCGATTCCTCCACCGTGTCGCACTCGAAGCCCGCGCGGGAGAGCATATCCCGGATTTCGAGGGCGTCGGGATAATAGAGCGAATTTCCGCAGAGCATTTTTATCTCCTCATAATTGCGCGGCCCGAATGTCGAAAACGCGAATACTGCGCCCGTTTTGGAAGAGTCGGCAATGCGCCCAAATAGCGCGGGCAAATCCGATATCCATTGCAGAGTCGACGACGACACGACCGCCCCGAGGTCTTTTGGAATTTCGCACCGCCTTATGTCGCCCTCCAAAACCTCGCATTTGCATTCGATACCCCGCATCGCCATTGTGCACATTTTGGCAGACAAGTCGTTTAAATACCAGACAGACGGCGCGAGTTTCGGCGCGAGCAGCCGCGTCAAAAAACCAGTCCCGCAGCCTATTTCAAGAATTTTCTCGCCATGCGGAATATCTAGCGCCAAAACGGCCTCGGCAAGCTTTTCGGCGGCGTCTTTCTGCACGCGCGCATTTGATTCGTACGACTGCGCATTTTTTTCAAATGCCCCCCCGACTTTCGAGAGCGGGCGCGCGGCATGTACGAGAGCGCGGCGTATGAGGCGCATATCCAGATGGTCGCCGTCCGAGAATATCGGGGGTATTTTGCTCCATGCGCGCCTTAAATTTTCCGCAGGGAAAATTCTGTCTCCCTTTGCGGCAAGCGTAAGCGTCCAGCGGGGTTTTGGAGACGGCATTTCAAAAAATGCTTTTCCGAGGGTTTCAAGCTCTTCGCGCAGCTCGCCCGCGCTTCGCTTGGACAGCCGGATTTTTAGCCCGCCGTTGCGGGTGCCTCCGCAAACCCTCGAATAAAACTTCTCGCGGGAGGCTTCATCGAACGCATTTACTGTGGCGTTAAAAATTTTTGGAGGTATTCCCATCTGGGCGTCGACCGGATATGGAGAGCCGCAAACAGCGGCGCGCGCGTCTGCCCTCGACAGCTTTTCGGAAAAAAAGTCGGCCACCCACACTCCGAACGACCACGCCGCCACGCCAATCTCGGGATATGCCGACACGTCAATATCGAAATTCAGGCTTCTGTAATCGTAAAAGGCGACGGCGTCGCAGCCTTCGGGGATATCCTCCTCTTTTAAGAAATCGGCGTCGCACGCGAATCCCGAGAAGAAAACTACGAGTCTGCGCGCGCCGTTTTTTCTAATCCATGCGTGTTTCATAGGGCCCTCTCCGCGTATTTGTTCAAAGTGTCTGCAATAAGGTCTAAATGCCCGTCTGTGAGCGCCGCGTTTAGCGAGAGGCGGAGGCGGGCGGAATTTTTCGGAACAGTCGGATAGCGTACGGGCGGGGACCATATCCCGGCCTCCCTCATAGTGCGCGACGCATCGGCGGCGGCAGCGTTCGATCCGAGCACAACAGGCAAAATTTGTGTATTTCCCAAAGTTTTAAGCCCCGAGAGTTTTTTTCTAAGAATCGACGATATTTCCCGAAGGCGCGCGCGCCTGCCGTCCATTTTGGCTACCTTTTTTAGCACAAAAAGCGTCCACATCGCGTTTATCGGAGCGATGGCTGTCGTAAAAATAAAAGTCCGGCATCGGTTCACAAGCAGGCTTTTCTGGGCCGGCGAGCATACGACGTACGCCCCGGTGGAAGCGAGCGCCTTGCCGAGAGTGCACATTATAAAATCGACTTCCCCTACGAGCGACAATTCGTCGCATAACCCAAGCCCAGCGCGCCCGAATAATCCCGTAGAATGGGCCTCGTCGACATAGAGCGAGCAATTGAATTCATTTTTTATCCTTGCAAGTTCGGCGATGTCGGAAGTGTCTCCGTCCATGCTGAAAACGCTTTCGGTTGCTATAAAGACATTTTCAAACTCCGAGCGGCGCGCTCCGAGTATCCGCCTTAGCGCCGACATATCGTTGTGGGGGAAGCGCGCCCATTTGCAAGGGAGATTTCCTATCGAATCTATAAGGCTCGCATGGGAAAGCTTGTCGTAGAGCACCAAATCCCGCGGAGAGGCTATTGCGGGCAGGATTCCCGCGTTTGCGTGGTATCCGCAATTAAAAGACAAAACCGCCCTATCCTTCCCCGCCGACTCGCTGTACGCGCGGCCGAGGTATTCTTCAAGCTCCTCAAAGGCGGGATTGTCGCCGCCAAGCAGCCGCGACGAGCACGCCCCCATAATAAATCCATTGCCGCAATCGAGCGACGACAGAAATTCGCGCTGCAAATCGGCGTCCGCAGAAATTCCGAGGTAGTCGTTGGAAGCCAGATTAATGTACTCCACCCCTCCGAAACTCGCATGCGCGCCGCTTATTACCGACGGAACGAGCTCGCGGAAGAGCCCGTCCTCCCGCAGCTTTTGCAAAACTTCGCATGCGTCAGAGTCGTTCATAGTTCGGCGCACTCCTCCACGGTCTCGACCATGGCGCGGGCTATGGTTTTGAGATCGACGTCGTCGGTTATGTACGGGGGCATTGTGTAAAGCAGCCTGCCGAACGGCCGCAGCCACACGCCCCTTGCCGCGAGGGCGTCTTGAAATTTCCGCATATTAACGCTCTTTTTAAGCTCGACAACCCCGATAGCGCCGAGAACCCTGACATCGGCAACCTTCTTGGATCCTACAAGCGGAGAAAGCCCCTCGCGCAATATGCCCTCAATGCTGCGTATGCGCCCGAGAAGCCCGTCTTTTTGTATCAAATCGAGGCTCGCGTTTGCGGCGGCGCATGCGAGGGGGTTGCCCATGAAAGTCGGGCCGTGCATAAAAAGTCCGGGAACTCCCTCTGAAATGGCGTCTGCCACGGCGTCTGTAGCGAGCGTCGCCGCGAAGCTTACGTATCCTCCTGTAAGAGCCTTTCCGAGGCACATTATGTCGGGCTCCACGCCGGCGTATTCGCAGGCGAACATTTTTCCGCTCCGCCCGAATCCGGTCGCGATTTCGTCGAGAATCAAGAGAATCGAAAGCTCGTCGCAAATTTTGCGAAGCCGCAAAAGGTATTCTGGGTGGTAGAAGCGCATTCCCCCCGCGCCCTGCACGATAGGCTCAATTATGAACGCGGCTATTTCCCTCGCGTTTTCGCGCAGCATCTTTTCGAGCTCGGCAAAGGAAAAGTCGTTCCACTCCGCGCCGAATGCGGGTTCCGGGCGCGGGGCGAAGAAGCTGACAGGAAGGCCTCCCGCAAACATCGAGTGCATTCCCCCGACAGGATCGCACACGCTCATCGCGTGCCAAGTGTCTCCGTGGTATCCTCCCAGAGACGTCGCAAATTTGTTTTTTTCGGGGCGCCCGAGGCTGTGCCAATATTGCAGGGCCATTTTCATGGCTACCTCCACCGAGACAGATCCAGAATCGCAAAAGAACACTTTTTGCAATTTCGGCGGAGTCATATCTATCAGGCGTTTGGCGAGCCTTACTGCGGGCTCGTGGGTGAGCCCCCCGAACATCACATGGCTCATTTTCTCGAGCTGCCTGCGGACGGCGTCGTTTATGTGCGGATTGTTGTATCCGTGCGCTACCGCCCACCACGACGACATTCCGTCGATAAGCTCCGAGCCGTCCGCCATTTTTAATCTCACCCCGCGTGCAGATTCGACGAGCCGCGACGGGAGCGGATTCTTCATCGAGGCGTAGGGGTGCCAAACATGAAGGCTGTCGTAATCGATTATCTCGCGGGTATCCATATAAATTGTAGATTGTTAAAATTCGTACCCCATGCGCGAAAGCATGGCAAAATCCTCGGAGACGTCTGAGCCGACGGTCGTCAGCATGTCCCCCATCAAAATTCCGCTTACGCCGGAATGTAGGGCTTCCTCCTGAAAATTTTTTATCGAAAGCCTTCCGCCCGCAAACCTGATGTGCGCGGAGGGGTTAATAAGCCTGAATATCGCAAACGTCTTTAAAATTTCCTCCTTCGAGAGCGGTGCGGCGTTTTCAAGAGGAGTATTTTTTATGGGCTGCAAGATATTTACAGGAATGGAGTCGGCGCCGATTTCGCGAAGCTTGCAAGCAAGCTCCACCCTCTGGCGCATGGTCTCGCCCATGCCGATTATTCCGCCAGAGCAAATCGACATTCCCGCGGCGCGGGCTGCGGAAATTGCCGCTATTTTATCGTCTATCGTGTGTGTCGAACACAATTCGGGGAATTTTGAAGGAGCCGTTTCGAGGTTGCAGTGGAACCTCTCCATGCCGGCAGCCCTCAACTTTCGGAACTGGGGCTCCGTAAGCAGGCCAAACGAGCCGCATAGTCCGATTCCCCCCAAAGCGCGCATTGCGCGGAAACATTCGCACATTTTGTCAATATACGCGTCCGGGATAGAGCGGCCGCTTGTGACGAGGGAAAATCTCGCTATGCCAAGGCGCTTGGCGCTCTCAGCATGTTTTAGTGCGTCCTCGACGGACGAATAATCGTACACTTCGCAACCTGTGTGGAAATGGGCGGACTGTGCGCACCACTTGCAGTCTTCAGAGCATCGCCCAGAGCGCGCGTTCATTATGGAGCATGTGTCCACTTTGTTTCCCAGAAAGTGCTTTCTAACGGCGTCCGCCATTTCGCCGAGGCGCCGCGCGGACAAGCTGCCGCACAATTCGACTGCCTCCTCGAAGGGAAGGACATAACCGTTTATGATTTTATTTTCCATATAGAGTTTTCAATAGCGCAATTTTTTCCATTTTACGCAAATAGATTTTCTTTCAAGACAAAACGGAAAAACGCGCCAAACTGCCCTCAATAAACTTCCTTTTTTTTGGGGGGGGGGGGGAAGGGCGACGGCAATCCCGGATTGCGTGCGGGATCGGCCCGCCAATGCGGGCAATACCAGAATATAGCTCTTGCAGTCAACTCTTTAAAAATTTTCAAAAAAACTTGAAAAATATGCGCGGCAAACAAAAATTCCCCCTTTTTAAAAGCGGAAAATTATGAAATTTACAAAATACCACGCCCTCGGAAACGACTATCTCGTACTCGACCCTGTCGATTGCCCAAAAATGCCGGAAGGCATAGACGTTGTGAAAATCTGCCACCGAAACTTCGGCCTCGGCTCGGACGGCATACTTTACGGCCCGGAAAAGAGCGATAAAGCCGACTTCAAGCTCCGCATTCTAAATCCGGACGCGAGCGAAGCCGAAAAGAGCGGCAACGGTCTGCGCATATTTTCCCGCTACCTCTTCGACACGGGCAGAGTCGAAGAAAACAAGCCTTTTACGGTGGACACCCTCGGCGGAGTCGTCAAATGTGTTGTCTCAAAAGGCGGCGATTTCATCACCGTTGACATGGGGCGTGTAAGCTTCGATTCGGAGAAAATTCCCGTCATAGGGCCTAAGCGCGAAGTCGTAAACGAGGAGTTTGAAATAAACGGCAAAAAATACAAGTACTGCTGCGCCACTGTCGGCAATCCCCATTGCGTGCTTCCGATGGAGGAGGTTAGCGAAAAGCTCGCCCGCGAAATCGGGCCGGTAATCGAAAATATGACATCGCTTTTCCCAAACCGCACAAACGTGCAATTATTGCAGGTCATTGACCGCAACAATATAAAAATAGAGATATGGGAGCGCGGCGCGGGATACACGCTCGCCTCCGGAAGCTCATCGAGCGCTGCGGCGTCGGTCGCGCACAAGCTCGGGCTCTGCGACGGCGACATCACGGTCCACATGGAGGGCGGAGACCTCTCGATAAAAATCTCGCCAGACTACTCCATTACGATGAGCGGCCCCGCGACCAAAGTCGGCGTCTACGAAATGAGCCCGTCCGTGCTCTCTCAAAACGTGCCGATAAAAATGTAGGAAAAACGCTTTTTCCGGCGCGCCTTCCGAAACGGGCGCGCTTTTTTTGCGCTTGCCCGATAGCCGCGGGGTATTGTATTGTGGTTTCGTTATGCATATGAAAATGTTTTTTATATTCGCGCTCGCGGCAGCTACGATTTCGCCCGCATTTTCCGCCGAAAAAGCCGCGCCTGAAAACGTCCGCGCAATCATGGACGAACGGCTCGCGCCAAAGCCCGTAAAAACGGAATATTTTGAAGGCGCATTCAACCTTTCGAAATCGTCGAAAGTCTCGGTCGAGACTCCCGACCCTCTCGCGGAAGCCCAAAGGCAAACCGTAATCCGGACTTTCGAAGCCTACTGGGGGTTTGCCCCCTCCGTTTCGTTCGCTGAAAATCCCGAGCTCTCCAAGATGAAACCCGAGGGCTACGGCCTCGAAGTTTCCGTCGGCGGCATGAAAATTTCCGCGCGCGATTTCGACGGCGCGCGCCACGCCCTGAAAACCGCAAGGCAGCTTGCGGAAACCGGCCGCGACGGGGACGGCTACTACATTCAGGCGTGCAAAATTTCGGACTTCCCCGCCCTCGCCTTTCGCGCGGTGCATTTGTGCATATATCCTGAAACCACGCCCGCCGAGCTCGAAAAGCGCGTGAGGCTTGCGGCGTATTACAAATTCAATTATGTAGTGCTCGAGCCCTGGGGAACTTTCCCGTTTGAATCGCACCCCGAGCTTTCGTTTTTCAACAAGGCGTTCAGCCGCTCCGAGCTCCGCAGAATCGTCGATCTTGCGTATTCGCTCGGAATTACGCCGATTCCGCAGCTCACTGTTCTGGGGCACGCATCCGGCGGGACAAACGAGGGCGGCAAGCACGCGATACTCACTCGCAACCCTAAAATGGCGGAATTGCTGGAACCCCACGGGTGGTCGTGGTGCATGAGCAATCCGAGGGCCGTAAAGCTACTTGAAGAGGCGGTTGCGGAAATGCACGAATTTTTCGGCAACCCTCCGTTTTTCCACATAGGCTGCGACGAGGCCTACGACATGGCAACCTGCTACAAATGCCGCAACCGCCCCGTAGGGGAGCTTTTGGCAAGCCACATAATCCATTTCCGCGACTTTCTCAAAAAACGCGGCGCGCGCGCTATAATGTGGCACGACATGCTCGTCGAGGAGGGGGATCCGCGCTGGGACAAATGCACCGCAAACGGTCACGCCGGAACCGGCATGGGCGAGATTTACAAAGAGCTCCCCAAAGACATCGTTATTGCCGACTGGGAGTACGACGAGCGCGGCCCGCTTCCGGAGGGCAAAAAGCCCTACCCCACCTCGGCATTCTTCAAGGAGAACGGCTTCGACACGCTCTGCTGCCCCTACTACAAGGTTTCGAACATCAAAAACGCATCGGCCGCCGCGCGCGAAAACAGCCTCTTCGGAATGATGGCGACTACTTGGAGCCGCACGATGGGCTCCACCGGCCGCGTGCTGTTCTACACGTCGGCGAACGCCGCATGGGGCTCCGACCCGTCGAAATATTCAAATTCCTGGAAGGACTACCGCTGCAATTACAACACCCATATGCGCACAATGGATATAGACTCGGGAATTGAAAAATACGAAGACTTGGGCACAACTCCCAACGTCGGGGTTGTCAGGCACCTAAACCAGCCGCTCTGAACAGGCTTTTCCCCGCCGACGCGCGGGATCGGGAAGCGGGGCATTTCAAACAAAACGGAGGAAAACATTATGAAAATCGCCATAACATTCGCCGCGCTTGCGGCGGCGTCTGCCGTGTCGTTCGGCGCCCAGACAGTATTTGTCGCCCCCGGAGGTTCGGATTCCGAGGGGCTTGGAACGAAAGAAAAACCTTTTGCGTCCCTGAACAGGGCGATAAGGGAATTCTATTCGTCAAAACCCGGCGACTTTGAAATTTGCGTCGCCGAGGGCGAATATTTCTTTTCAAAGGGCGTTTCGATCGTCGCCCAGCACACCAACGGCAAGACGCTATCCATCGCAGGGCCGAATTTCTCCGGAGAGCCGAAAGCCCGCTTCATCGGCGGAATAAAAATCCCCGCAAAATACCTTGAAAAGGTGTCGGACAAGGAAACGCTCTCGAAAATTCCGGGAGACGCCGAAGGAGTTCTCTATAAAATAGACCTCAAAAAATTCGGGGTTTCGGAAGTGGGGAAAGTCGAAAAGCGCGGATGGGGTTCGTGGAAAACCAACGGCAATCCCCTCGAGACCGAGGCGTTTTTCAACCGCAGTCCAATGACGCCCGCGCGCTATCCCAACGACGACTCGCTGCTGAAAATAGGGGAGGTTTTAGACACCGGCAAAGTGACGGACTTTGCGGCGTCAGACTCCTATGAACAGGAGGACAAAAGCGTGAGGGGGGCGACTTTCAAATACGATTTCGACCGCCCTTCGCGCTGGCTCGGCGCGCCCGACGCTTATCTGCGCGGAAACTTTTCCGTCGGCTGGGCCTACGACCAAATCAAAATCAAGAAAATCGACCCCGCGGCGAAGACGATTACGCTCGCCGACCCGCACGCCTACGGGGTGCGCTCGAACACCCCGCCGAAAGGGTCGCGGCTCTACGTCGACAAGGCCGACCTGAAAGTGCGCGGCTATCAGGCGTTCAACCTCATCGAGGAGCTAGACCGCGTCGGCGAATACTACATAGACCGCAAAAACCTCGTATTCTATACCATGCTCGCCTCGGCTCCGAAGGAGGGCGACGCCTTCTACTTTTCGCTGGCGCCAGACCCAATAATAACCATGTGGAACGCAAGCAACGTCAAAATCCGTAACATAGAATTCGCCGTCACCCGCAATTCGCCGATTAAAGGCTCGTACTGCAACGGCGTGGAAATCGACAAATGCGCGTTCAGGAGCTGCGGAAAGCCGTTTGCGCTCGACGGGGTAAGCTACAAGAAGCCCGAAGAAAAAGACTGCGCGACATTCGTTTCCAAAAACAACAAGATAACAAACTGCAAATTTTTCGACAACGCCATGGGCGGGGCGAGAATAGGCGGCGGAAACAAGCGCAATCTCGAAAAGTCGAACGTTCTGGTGTACAATTGCGACTTCCGCAGAAACGCCCTGCGCCTGACGGTGGGCGGCTCCGCCCTCTCAATATCCGGCGTCGGCGTGCGCGTCGCAAACTGCCACATTTCCGACCAGCGCCAGGCGACCTTTGGGTTTACCGGCAACGACCACCTTATTGAGAACAATCTTTTCGAGCGCTGCTGCCAGTTCGCGAGCGACTACGGGGTGATATACACATACTCAAATTTCGCCCAAATGGGAACGGTAATACGCTACAATTTCTTCACGAACAACCACTCCGAACTCGGATCCACGGCGGGGGTGTATGTGGACGAGTCGCACGCGGGGGTATTGGTGCGCCACAACATATTCTGCAACACCGGCAGCCGCAGCGGGGGCTCGAGCTTTGGGGCGATATACATTCACGGCGGCTGCGAGACGCGCGCGGAACAAAACGTATTCATAAACTGCCAGTCTGCGTTCGGCTCGCAGACCTGGACGGACGAGCACTACGCACGGAAGCTTGCCGGGGAAGCGGAATGGCGCAAAAACCATGTGGACGTCGAAACCGGCGTATACCCGAAGGCATATCCCAAACTTGCGCAGATTCTCGACCCGACTCTCCCGCGCGTAAACTACGCCTTCGACAACAAAATTTTCAATTCCTCAATGGCGATGAACGGGCTGCTGAAGCTCTACGGGAACTCATACATAAAGCCAGCCTCGGAATCGGACGCGGACGCAATCAGGAAAAACCCGAATTTGTCCATCGGGGACGTGAGAAAGTACTTCGGTTCAGATCCGCTCGTAAAGCACATTCTCGGCCGCAAAATAGGGCTCGTAAAAGATCCGTTCTCCGGAGAATAGTTTTTTGGGGGAACCGCGCGCCGCAAATTCCGCGGCGCGCGCGATTTTTTTCAAAAAATATATTGAAATTGCCAGGATACGCGGCATTATTGTATTTTAAATTTTTTAATTAAAGGAAACACCATGCCCAGAGAAATAGTAATAATCGAATGCACCGAAGCGCGCAAGGAAGGCAAATCGCCCTCGCGCTATATGACAACGCGCAACTTCCGCAAAACGCAGGAAAAAGTAGAGAAGATGAAGTACAATCCTTCTCTAAAGCGCAGAACCCTGCACAGAGAAATCAAGAAATAAGACCAGCGTGGGTTCAACCCCGCAGGGATTCTTTTGAATTTAAGCGCGCATATTTTGCGCGCTTTTTTTTAGCAATTATTTTTCTAAAATCTATTTGAGAATCGGCATTCCACCCAAAAAATTCCGCATGACTAAAAATCGGGCAAATGCCAAAAAAGCTTTGCGCGACAACTCTTCCGACAAAAAAGGGACGCTTAAATTTGCGCCCCTAAAAAAATCATATCTCAAAGTTTTCGCTACACATTCGCCGCCGAAGGCAGGAACTCCGGACGGTAGGAGTACAGCGACCTCACATATTTGTCAGCCTCCTTAAAATTCGGGAACGACATAGTTTTTGGGTCGTACTCCAACTCAACTCCCGGGTGTATGCAGGAAATCATGCTAAGCAGGACAATCTCTGTAAATGGAGCTGCGTAGTCAAAGTTTGATTCCGGCATTCTGCCCTCCACAATCGCAGACGCCCAATCTGCCTGGGGATTGAACGGGAAGCGGTTGCGCTTGATTGTCTTAGGCGGAATTTTTCCGGCTTTCATAAGCTCTATCTGAGCGTCCCTCTCGGTAAGCTTTACGCCGGAGCCCGTATAAGCGAACGTCATCGTATGCTTTGTACCGACGATAAATATGCAGTTTTTATTTTTCGGATCTTTCAAGAAAGCCGGATCGACTCTCTTTATTTCCTTCGGTCGGCGCAAGCCATCGTACCAATGCAATTTTACAATGCCGTCCTTTCCGAATTTATTCTTGAAGAACATGTCTATCGACGCGGCTTTGGGCCAGCTGAAATCCTTGGCGGGAAGCGCGTCGGACACGATTTTATAGGGAGCCCCCAAGCCCAATCCGGAATACGGATTGTCGAGGAAGTGGCAGCCCATATCGCCTGCGGAACCTGTTCCGAAATCGCGAAGCCCGCGCCAGTTGAACGGTACAACCTTTCCGCTAAAAGGCCTTGGATGCGCCACATTTAGCCACAGGTTGTAGTCGAGGGTGGCGGGTTTGGAGGTCTCCGGGGGCATGGAGTCGAACCCCCAGGATCGGTCTGTCCAAGCATAGATGTCTTCCACTTCGCCCATTATTCCGCTTTCAAACCATTCGCGGATAGTGCGCCAAGCGTCGTTTGTATGGACCTGATTGCCCATTTGCGTATATACGCCAGCCTTTGCCGCGAGGCGTTTGAGTTCGTGGGCCTCCCAAATTGTGCGCGTCAAGGGTTTTTCGCAGAAAACATGCTTGCCCTTGGAAATTGCCCACGCGGATATCGGATAGTGCGAATGGTCGGGGGTGCAAACGCAGACGCCGTCGATGTCGGAGTCCATTTTATCGAGCATTACGCGGTAGTCTTTAAATTTCGGCAGGCTGCCAATATTCTGCATCAAAAATTTGCCTCTGTCGTCGCGGTAACAATACGCCGCATAGCCTTCGTCGACGTCGCAAAGGGCTACTATATTTGCGTCGTTGCTGTTAAAAATGGAGTTCACGGACGATTTGCCCTGCCCGCCCCATCCTATTATTGCAATATTTGCGCGCGAGTTTGCGCCCTTTACCTTGGCGGCGAGAGCCGAAGGCAAAATCATTACGCCCCCGAAGAGCGCTGAAGCTTTCAAGAAATCTCTTCTTTTCATATTTTTCCTCCTATCGTCGGCGCGCAAGTATTTTATACATTAAAATGGAATGGACGCCGCGTTTTTTTCTAAACGTTTATTTATGCGCGTGGATGTCAAATAAAATTGTGCCCCTTCTTAAAATATATCGGATAAAGTCAATATAGTTCAATAAAGTCGAAATTTTAATTTCAACAAATAATTTGACTAAATTCTTATAAAAATTTACGCTTATTGGATAAATTCTGTAAAATTTTGAAACGCGGTACAGTTATTGGCTTATGCAACATAAATATTATAAATGGGAGGTTCTCGCGCTGCTGTGGGTTGCTTTTTTCTTAAATCAGGCGGACAGGCAGGTTTTCAATACGGTGCTGCCGCTGATTCAAGAGTCGATGAAACTTACGTCGGCAGAAGTTGGGTTGATAGCTACAATATTTAACTTGGTGCTTGCGCTTCTCGTGCCAATATCGGGTTATCTGGGCGACAGGTTCAGCAAGAAGGCGCTGATAGTATCGAGCATAATAATATGGAGCTCGGCTACAATGCTCACAGGGTTGAGCACGGGGGTTCTTATGTTCATAGTCTTCCGAAGCTTCGCCACCGGCCTCGGAGAGGCGATGTTCGGCCCTGCAAATTACTCTACAATCGCCGACTACCATAAGTCCACGCGGGCAATAGCCATGAGCATACACCAAACTTCGTACTATTTTGGCGTGATTGCAAGCGGGCTAATCGCGGGCTACATAGGGCAGATGTGGGGTTGGCGGAGCGCATTTTTCATTTTCGGCGCGGTTGGGCTGGTGCACGGCATAATAATGTATTTTAGGCTTCACGACAAAAAAAGCGAACCTGCAGAAGACTCTGGCGATGCAAACGCTGCAAGCCATTGCAATCACGCAGCTGAAAAGATTAATTTCTTGGACGCAATGCGCGTATTATTCCGCGTGCCAACGGCAGTTATTTTGACTTTTTGCTTTGCCGGGCTGATATTTGTCCTAACCGGATATCTGACGTGGACTCCGACGTTCTTGTACGAGAAATTTTCAATGAACCTCGCCGAAGCCGGATTCCATTCGGTTTTTTACACGCACCTTGCCGCGTTTTTCGGCATATTGCTCGCGGGGGAAATGTCCGACAAGCTAGCCGTAAAAAAGCCTTCATACAGAATACTGTTGCAGAGCGCGGGGCTGCTTTTGGCAGTTCCATTCATAGTCGCGATGGGAAGCGCGCAATCGCTTTTTGTCGTGTACATTGGATTGGCCGGATTCGGCTTTGCGAGGGCGTTTTTTGACGCGAATACGTATCCTGTTCTGTACGACGTTGTGCCGGAGAGATACCGATCTTCCGCAGCGGGAGTAATGCTTATGATAGGCTTTGCAGTGGGGTCTCTCGCACCGCTTATATTGGGCATGCTAAAGCCGCATCTGGGGCTGTCAGCAGGCATATCGATGCTCGCAGTGATATGGGCAGTATGTTCCGCTGTGCTTTTTGCAGGATATAAGATTTTCTACATGCGCGATTACCAGAAGGCGCGAAAAGCCGACGAGGAATACGCAAAAATATGCTCAAACTAAAAAACAAATTTATAGAAATGTCGGTTTTCCCGGAATTGGGCGGGCGAATATTGAGATTTTCGCTCTCCGGGGAAAATTGTCTATTTGAAAACCCCGCGCTTGCGGGAGTGGAGAATCTCCAGCCGACCGAAAAGTGGGACGGCAAGTGGCTGAATTACGGAGGGGAAAAAATCTGGCCGGCTCCCCAAGGCTGGAACAACCCCGAACGCGAATGGGGCGGCCCTCCCGATCCTTACATAGACGGGGGAATCTATAAAGTCATAGATTCCGGCGAAGATTTTATAACACTCGAAAGCCCGACCGACCCCGTAAGGGGGATTAAAATCAGGCGCAACATAAAATTGCTAAAAGACGAGGCGCGAATAAAAATATCCGCCGAACTCTTCAACCTTTCCGAAGTTTCAAAAAGATGGTCTATCTGGCCCGTGGCGCAAATGGCGCAAACTTCGGAGGATTGCGAGGCGTCGGTGCCCGTCGGCGGATCCGTATGGAGGATAATGCACGGAGTTGTAAATAACCCTCAATACTCTTTGGACGGCGATATTTTAAGAATAAAATATATGCGGATAGTCGGCAAGGTGGGAGCATTGGCGCCGGCAGGTTGGGCGGCGTTCTCTGATCTGTCCGCCGGGCGGACTTTCGCGGCATCGTTTGATTTCAATCCGGCGGCAGACTACCCCGACTCCACTTCGGTGCAAGTCTGGACAAGCGGCGTTGGCTCGGTATACTCCCGCGGAAAGCTACGCACCTATCCGGAAAGCGAAGCCGAAAACCCGCCGTACACAGAACTTGAATTGCTGTCGCCGCTCTCGGAAATTCCCGCGGGGGGCTCCTGCAAATTTGAATATTGCCTCGGGGCGTGCAAAACCGCCAAGGGGGAATCGGTAAAAGGCGTATCGCAAATCTGCGCCACCACAGTTCCCCTACAAAAAACATCGAACGGCGGATTTAAGTTTGGCGCAGGATTTTTTAAAGAGGGAAAGATTTCAGTTATCGCCCTGCGAGGCGCGGATAGCGAAACGATTTTAGAATCAGACTGCACTCCGCTCTCTCCCATATTTGCAAAGGGCGAAATACCAAGCGGCACCGACGCAGTCGCAATAAAATTTTCCGACAATTATCAAAATTCAAAAACAGTAGACTCAATACGAACATGAACTCAAATAACTTAAAAGACAAAATAGCGCTCGTCACAGGCTCGTCGCAGGGCATAGGGCGCGGGATAGCCCTTGAACTCGGGAGGCGCGGCGCGGTCGTAATAGTAAATTACCGCGACGCCGACAACCTTGAAAAGGCAAAAAGCGTAGTTGGTGAAATCAAGGACGCCGGGGGCATAGCGGTCGCCATGGAATGCGATGTCACAGACTCCCGCGCGGTAGCTGCCCTCTTCAAAAATATAAAGGACAAGTTCGGGAGGCTCGACATACTCGCAAACAACGCGGGAACATCCCAGCCGAAGGACATTTTTGAGATAACCGACGAAGACTGGGATAGGCTGATAAAGACGAATCTTACGAGCGGCTTCTACTGCGCCCGCCAAGCGATGTTTATGATGCGCGACCAACGCTACGGGCGCATAGTATTCACAAGCTCTGTTGTCGGACACCGCGGCGCGCTGTTCGGGCATGTGCATTACGCCGCCACAAAGGCCGGGCAAATGGGCATGGTAAAAACGCTCGCCCGCACGGGTGCTCCCTACGGCATCACCGTAAACGCAGTCGCCCCCGGAATTGTCGACACCGAGCTGCTGCATAAAACGCATGGAGACGAAGGGGTAAAAGAGCTTGCAAAAACCATTCCTCTTGGGCTTGGAAGCGTTTACGATATCGGCAACGCCGTCGCATTCCTATGCTCCGACGAGGCGCACTACATAACCGGCATAACACTCGACGTCAACGGAGGGACTTATTTTAGATAATATGCCGTATCAGATAACATGGCTCTCTCAGGGCGGGTTTCTATTTGAATACGAAAATTTGAGGATAGTCGCCGACCCGTACATGTCAGACGTGCTTTCCGCGAGGGGTTTTGGGAGAATGAGCCCTCCCCCGCTTTCGTATGAAGAATTGAAGCCCGACTGGGTTTTATTCACGCACGACCATATCGACCACTTTGACGAAACGAGCGTGTCTGGCATATGCAGCATTTATCCAAAATGCAAGTTTGCGGGGCCGCAAAGCACGATGGAACATTTTTCGAAGCTTGGATTTCCCAACGAATTTGAGCTTTTGAAAAAGGGTGCGCCGTTCAAGTTTTCCGAAAGCGCATGCGTAATCCCTACCCCTGCCTTCCACAGCGACCAACATGCCGTCGGGCTGCTGTTCGATTTCGGAGGCAAACTTGCGTGGTTGAGCGGCGATACGCTGTTCGACCAATCTCTTGCAAAATCCGTAGAGGAACTTGCGGGAGGCAGAAGGATATCAGCCGCAATGATATGCATAAACGGCAGGCTCGGGAATATGAACGCGCAAGAAGCTGCGAAAGTAATATCATCTCTGCGCCCTGAATTGGCGATACCGATGCACTTTGGGTTATTTGTCGGCAACACGGCGGATCCCGAACCGTTTGTAAAAGCGCTCGAAAAAGAAAACATAAAAACGCTCGTCGCAGAGGCGGGCAAACCGTATAAAATAAGCTAAAAAATGAAAGTAACGCAAATTAAGACATTTATATGCCATGCGTATAGGACAAATTGGGTGTTTGTAAAAGTTATTACAGACAGCGGGCTTTACGGCGTTGGAGAAGCAACTCTCGAATACCGCGAACCTACGGTTGTCCAGGCAATAAAAGAATTAGAACGCTACCTCGTGGGGAAAGATCCGCACAACATAGAGGCTTTCTGGCACGATACATACCGCGACGCATATTGGAGGGGCGGAGTGGTTTTGATGAGCGCGCTCGCCGGAGTGGAAATGGCTCTGTGGGACATAAAGGGGAAAGACCTCGGTGTTCCCGTATACCAGTTGCTTGGCGGCAAGGTGCGCGACAGCGTAAAATGCTACGCAAACGCTTGGTTTGCCGGCGCGAAGAAACCCGAAGAATTTGCGCAAAAGGCAAAGATTGCCGTAAAGAATGGTTTTAGCGGCTTAAAATGGGATCCGTTTGGGAAGGAATACCTTAATATAGACCCCAAGCATCTCAACGATGCGCTCGACTGCATAGCGGCAGTAAAGGACGCCGTCGGCGACCAGGTTCATCTGATAATAGAAGGCCACGGCAGATTCAACGTTCCCACTGCCGTCCGCATAGGCAACGCGCTCGAAAAATTCGGCATACTGTGGTTCGAGGAGCCAATTCCGCCGGACGACAAGAAAGGCATAGCCTGGGTGAGGTCGAAAATAGCGACTCCCGTATCAGGAGGCGAGCGCCTATACAGCCGTTTTGAATACGCCGACTATCTCAGAATGGAATGCGCCGATTTCTGGCAGCCCGACGTATCGCATGCAGGCGGCATAATGGAAGTGCGCAAGATAGCCGCGATGGCGGAGTCGCACTACATACCCGTGTGTCCGCACAATCCGAGCGGCCCGGTCGCCAACGCCGCGACCCTCCAGCTTGCAGCGTGCATACCCAACTTCTACCTGCTCGAAACTATGGCAAACGACATTCCGTGGCGCGCGGACGTAAGCACCGAAAAGGTGAAATTCGAGAACAGCGAAATGTTTATACCCGATCTTCCCGGTCTTGGCATAGACATAAATGAAGAGGAGATTGCAAAACATCCATACGAATGCCGCAATCTCCGCCACTATGTTGGAACGCTAACCGATATTCGCCCGGAAGGTTCAACGGGATATTTTCAAAAATAACCATAATTCCTAAAAAAAAGCGGGCGCGAATGGCGCCCGTTTTTTTTAGCGCAAAATGTATAAGACGCGAAAAAAAATATGTGCAAAAAACGCTACTTCTAAAATCCTAAATAAGTAGGGCAAGACGCGCAGATTTATAGAGGGGAAAAAACGGACAAAAAACAAAAACTGCCGCGCTATTTTAAATAGCAAAGAAAATAAACCCGCCGAAGACACAATATGTGAAAATTGCTTTTAACCTGTAAAAATGGGCGGCACAGATAAAAATGCCTAACTACCCAATATGAAATGCACATATTTTCAAAAGTATAAAAAAGCTAAATAAAAATTTTAACATGCAATAAAAAGTATGAATCGCGATTTCATGGCGCGCCCATCTGGATTGCCGCGCCCGGAAAATATTAAAAAACTTTTTTATCAAGCGCGGCAAGAGAGCCGCGCAACGAGCAAATGCAAATATACAGCCGCAGTTTAATCGACTTCGCCGCGGATAATTTTAAGCAACTCGGGCGACAAAATTTTTCTGTTGTCGTCATCGACAAGGCTGAAACGGTTCCCGTCGTTCGGCGTGCTCAGGTAGTTCCATACGCAATACTGAATGCCGTTTTCCTTAAGCATGGAAATTATATCTCTCATATAATTTTCGCGCGAGCGCAACGGCGCGTGCCTGATTGTGCCAAATTCCCCGCACCAAAGAATTTTGTCGGGATATTTCTTTGCGAAATCGAAAGCGGGCTGAAGCATTTTTCGCAAGGCTTCCTTGTCCATGCGCGCAAGCTTTTTATAAGAGCCCAAGTCGGCGCCGATGCACTCCCTGTATTCCCTATACGGGGCAATGTCGGACGGGTAATGCATAACCCTGTTGTAAAAGAGCGGCGGAGCTTGAAGCACTCCGCGCTGATGGGTAAATTCGTAGGGCTCGTAGAAATGGAACGTATAAACTATATTCGGATCGTCGAATAGTTTTATTCTGCCCACGGTGGAGGGAGAATTCCAGTGCGTGCCGCCGATGATTATAATTCTGTCGGGATTTAGCTTTCTGATTTCCGAGACGGCGCGCCCGGCAAGGGAATTCCAGTCGTCCGCCTTTACGTTCCTCACCTCGTTTAGAAGCTCGAACGCCACATAGTCATATCCTTCAAAACGTTTTTCAAACTCTCTCCACAGCGCAACAAACCTATCTTGCAATTCGGGGCTTTCAAGTAGAGTGACGTCCTCTTTTATGTCGCAATAGTTTCCGAGCGACTTGTGCAGGTTTAGTACAAGGTTTAAATCGTATTTTTTGCACCACGAAGCGAAGCGTTTTATTATTTCAAAAATCTCGTCGCGGTACTTATAGGGCGACTCCTCCACCACGATTTGGTCGAAGCCAAGCCTTATGTGGTCGAGCCCCATATCCGCGATGTTTTTAACGTCGTCTTCGGTTATGTACGAGCGGAAGTGCTCCATGTCACCCACAGTTATTTTCATTCTCCATTTGTCTGGAAGCACATTGAAGCGCTTGTAGTTGGTGAGCCAGCCTCCTATTCCCATTCCGCGTTCAAATCCCTTAAAAACGGCCCTCTCTGCGCCTGACGCAAAGCCCGCGCCTGCGAAAATTGCAAATGCCGCCAATATCCTAAAAAAAGCCTTTCTCGTAATTTTCATGCGCCAGAATCTAAATTTTTTTAGTGCGCCGGTCAATTTAGTACGCCACAATATTTACGCAACTGTTGCGTTGTAATATCCTTTATTTACAAGCTTCAAATTAAAATATTGAGCATTTTACATAAAAATTTTAAAGGATTTGCATGTCACGGAATAGAACTGGAATTGTGTCTCTTAAAATGCTGGCGTCCATTGCGGGCGTATCGAAAAGCTCTGTATCAAGATGCCTTTCGGGAAAGCGCGGAGTTTCCGAACAGACATCGTTTAAAATTAGGGAAATTGCAAAAAAGTTTGGGTACGCAAAAAACATACCCCTTTCGAAAGCAATGTCACAAATAAGAAGCGGAGGAATGCGCGGGAGCGAAACGATAGCCTTTGTAAACGCAAAACCTGTCCGCGATTTAAAGGCTTACTCGGCGATATCAAGATACGTCTCGGCAGCGAGAAAATCCGCCGACAAATACGGATACTGCGTTGATTTTACTCAAAAGGTTTGAGGAGTCGCCGAAAGTCGCCAAAACCCGCTGAAAGTCGCTAAAACAGGGAGGTTGTGGGCAGTTGGTGGTGTTGGGATTGGTTTGAGGAAAAAAACGCCGTTCGGGCCGATAATCCGCAAAAAAATCGAACGTTTGAGGAAAAAACGGCTCTTTGCGGACAAACAGGAATCGACTGCGTTGGGAGTCGGCTTGTCTGTGATCACGCTCCGGAAGATGCGGGGATGTCGGTAAAAATGTTGTCGCTCGGCAAATCTAAAAGCCGTTATATCGCCGTTAAAACCCATTGAAGGACTAAAAAAAGGGCCTGCAAGCGCGTTGCAGACCCCGTAAAACAGCCTTGAAAAACCCCATGCAGACTATTTGCTGGGTGTAAGGAAGCCGCTTTTTATCAGGTCGGCCACCGTGTTTTCGGGGGTGTCCGTTCGGATTTCCGAGCCGTCGTAGGTCTTGCACCTTGCCGCAAGGGCGCGCACAAACGCTCTTGTGTCGGCCTCCGGATTAAAAGACGAGGCTCTTATCGCCTCTACGACTTCACGGGCGTTGTCGCCCGATATTGTCCCTCCTCCGCGCATTTCGTATTTTGCCATGATTATCTCCTTTCGAACTTTTGTTTGCGTTGTTTGTAAAAAGCCGCAAGCCCCCTGTCGAGAAGTTTCGCGAGGGTGCGCTCGCCGCCGCATCCGAGCCTTTCACGCTTTGAGAGCTCGACGAGTCTCGCGCAAAAAAGCAGCCAGTTTCTGATTTTGTCAAATTCTATCGTACCGCTGTGCTGGCGGAACTCTACCGTCCCGTGCCGCCAGTAGCTTTGGCTGTTGAGCTTAAAGTAGCGGCTCCGTTTTGTTATAGCCTTTTCGAGCTCCACGAGCGTGCGGGCGTTTTCCATCTTTTCGCGCCAGCCGCGAACTTTGAGGCTTGCGCAATAGGTGTTGCGCCTGCGGCTCGGCGGCATGAAGGCGTCGATATCCTCTTCGAGCGTTGCGTAGTTTATATAGAGGTTGCGCCAGACCGAAACGCTTTCTTTGAAGTCGTCCGTCCCGAAGTGGGCGTGGAACCCGCAGCTTTTATTTATCAAGGCTCCGACTTCCGAAAGGGCCTCGCAGACGGCCTTTACTTCGTCAAGCCCGCTTTGCCCTTTGAGCACCGGACTTACAAGCTCATAGCCGCCGTTTACCGAGGCGTCGGATACGATTTTCCAATATCTGCGCGTCGAATGGTTGTACCCTTCGATTTCGCAGAGGATACCGCGCGAGCGGATGGCGTCGCGGAGCTGCCTCTGATTTCGGTGGACGATTTCAAGCTCGATGCCGAAGCTGCGGCTGAAAACAAAACCGCCCTCTCTGGAGAGAGGGCGATTGGCGTTGTATTTGGCGTATACGTTTTGGACGAATCCGTATCCGACTCCCAATAGGAGGGCGACTTCCTTTCGGGTTTTGCCCTCGTCAAAGAGGCGGCGCATCTTGTCCGATTTCGTAAGGTTCGAGTTTAATATTTCTTCTATATTCATGGCTGTTTTTTATTGTGGTGCGTACACACGCTCTACAGCCGTTTGAAGTCAAGTCTCTCTGGACGATTTTTTTCACTTTTTTTTCGCGGCGTGGAGGCCGTCGTCGGATGGGCGGAAAGGGTACTCCGGATGGGTGGCGAACTCTATCATGGCAAGATTGGCGATGTCCACGAGGTGTTCGCGGTTGTGGTCGCTCTTATATATAAAAAGGCGTTTTTCAATCGAACTTACGTTATCGTACTTTGCGCGGCCTATTTGGGATTGAAGGGAGCCGTAGCGAAAGTAGCCCATGATTAGGCGGTTTTTGCGATATTCCTCGAAGCATGGGCAGGACTGGATTCGGGCGATTTCGTCGAGGCTCGGTGCGGGCTTAACCGGCTCAAAAACGCCCGCCTGTTGAAGCAGACGGGCACGTAAGTAATCGTGGACGGTTTGCATCAGAACGGGCAGTTATCGGAGGTTTCGGGTTCGGACTCGGCGTTTTCCCAAAGAGAGGCTCCGCGCCTCTGGGCGGCTTTCACTCGGTTTTTGATTGTAATAAAGAGCTGCCACAAACGGTATGAGTCGAGCCTGCGCCAGTCGGATATGCCGCCAAAGCGGTCGCGAGCGATTGCGGCGATGTAATACTCCGGCGCGCCGTATTCCTCGATTCCCTTCACGTCGAGACCCGCGTGCTCTATCCACCAAGTATACACTCGTCTAAGCCCCTCCTCGCGGGCGAGAGCGGCCATTTCGGCAGACCAAATGAGGATTCCCTCGTTGTAGAGGAGTTCCAATGCGTAGCGCATAACGGAGAACTGCTCGTTCGTGAGCTGGCTCGGCGGAATGTATCTGCCGAATAAATCAACGTTTATACTGTGGCGCAGGTCTTTCTTTTCGGCTTCGGATTTGTCGGTCCACCCCCACTTGTTGTAGATGTTCTCCCACATGGAAAGGTACTTGAACGTGCGGGCGCGCAACTTTTTGTCGGCTGCAGAAAGCGGCTTTTTTGCTCGCGGAGCAAGCCTCCTGCAGGAGAGTTGCGGAGGCGCAAGGGTTTTGCAGGCAGTCGTTTGGCTCATATTTCCTTGTCCGTTTTGGCTTCGACGAAGAACCGCTCCACGCGCACAAACTTGAAGCTTGCGGAGACGATTTCGTCGCCGTTATTCACGGCGCGCTTTATGCCGTCCTTATTGAGCTTGTAGGATATAGTGGCGCAGTCGAAGCGGTTGAGGTCGCAGAGCATTTTGGCGACAACTTCGTCGCTTTCGCCGCTTACGTTCGAGAGCGTCTTGTTGCCGGTTTTGAATCCGTAGGTCGCAAGCGAGCAGCTCGCCGACTTGCCCTTCCCGAAAAGCCGCTCGCGGTTCGCCGAAGCGTACGGAAGCGCGCGGTTTTGAAGTTCCTCTATCTGCCCGTCGAGGGCGGAGATTTCCGGATTGTACTTGTCCAGTACGCGCTGGCTTTCCAGGTCGCGTATTGCCTTGAGCTTTTCGCGGCGGAGCTGGAGGCGCGCAATCTGGTCGATGTCGGCCTCAAATGCGTCGCGCGTTTCGTAGGTTTTTATTTCGGCGTTCGTTCTCATTGCTTTATTTCTCCACTTTGATGAAATTGTACTCTTCCGCCACTTTGCGCGCGCGCTCGTAAGTGTCGTAGTTTCCCCATGTCTGCGCGCCGCTTTGAAACTTCCAGACTCCCTCCGGAGTTTGGAATATGCGCGCCTTCTTTATCTCTGGGCCGGAATCCGTGCCCAGCGCACGCCGCGCGGCGTTTACGAGCTTTTCCATTACGCGCATGGCAGGGCCCTCATTTCGTCGGCTTTTAGTAGCAGCGAATCCGGCAGGCTCGGCGGAAGCTCGGCGAGAAAGTCCCCGACTTCAACCGCCCTGTTTTTCGAGGCCGCAAAGCGCGCCGCCGCCTGCAACGCCCTTAGCGGTATGCGCATACGGCCGCGCCGGCGGTCGAGGTATTTCAGAAACGGCAGAATCGCCCTGCGGTCGCTCTCCGACTTGAAGCCCGCGGCCTTTGCGAATGCGAGCAGGTCGCGGTCGCTGCTGAAATTCGGCAGGCGCAGAATCTGGTCTTCTCCGCCGCCGCGCCCGATAAACTGGTCGAAGAAGCCGCGGCTGCGGCCGTTCATCACGCGGCTCAGGCTGTCCTCGCCCGTCGCCTCGTCCACGAATATGAGCACGATTGCGCACTTGGTAATGTCCTGGACGGCTTGCAGGAACGAGAAAGTCGGCTGCGTCATTCCCCTGCGCGGGTCGTACATGCGCTGGGCGTTGTCGATTATAAAACAGTGGTTCGGCTTGGCGTTGTCCTCCACCCATTGCACCTTGCGGTATGTCGCGACGCTTTCGGGGCAGCCGAGGAACTTTGACATGCGGCTTGCAAGCGGCATGAGGTTGGAGGTCGCGGGGCTTTCCATGTAAAAGGTGTCGCGCTGAGGGCGGCTTGCGGCGTAGTAGCGCGCAGAATAGGATTTCTGCCCCGCGGTCGAACCCACGACGTACAGCCATTTGCAGATGTTGTCTTTCTGCCTCACGGCGTCTATGGCGTTTCGCATAAGGCGCACGATGTCCGTTTCCGTGTGGGGAATGATTCCGCTCGTAAGGCGCCCGATTTCCGCGTCGCGCACGGCCTTCGCCATTGCTCTTATGGCGTCGATTGATGCGGTGAAAACGCCCTTTTCAATCCAGCCGCCCGAAAACAGTTTGAAAAAGTAGTTGTCGCTTTTGGCGACGCCGAGCGTCTGCAAGTTGGCCGCAAGCACCTTGCGGTTGCCCTGGCACTTGTCGAGCATGTACTTGTACAGGTCGAGCACGTCCTGCCTCACTTCTTCGGGGTAGTTTGCGGTCAGCCCCTCAACTTCGTTTAACGATTTTGCCATTATTTTCTCCTTTGCTGTGTTAAAAGATTTCTTCTCCGCCTTCGATTCGGCGCGCCGCAGCCGCCTGCCGCGCGAATCTCTCCGCCTGCGCGTCCCGCAGGGCGCGGTTGCGTTTTTCAGTGCTGCCGGCGGCGGCACTTTCCGCCTTTCTATGCTCGGTCGCCATGGCCTCTCCTATTTGGGCGTTGTTCTCCAGAACGGCCTCGTTGTGGACGTGGATTTCTCGGTAGGTATTGCCGATTTCGGAAAGGTGCTCGCTCATCTTTTTGGCCTCTATCATTCTGTCGCGGTGGACTATGCCGCTTTGGCGGATGATCGCCTCCTGGTCGGTAATGTCCACATAGTCCCAACTTGGCGCGCCGCACACGAAGCCTTCGGATTTCGTGAAGAGCCACGCCGTCTTGTGGTCGGGTGTAAACGCCGCTATCAGTTCCCTGCCTTCAAGTTCCCGCAGCTTCAGAGAGCGGAAGTAAAGCGGCTCGCGTCGAAAAGAGGATATTTCGGTTTTGATTTCGCCGTTGCGGACTTTGACAAGGCGCTTGTCACACATGCACGGATAGAGCGCGGGCGTTTCAATGCGCGTGAACTCGTTTTGCGCGCGCAGACGCGTCCAGCGCTCAAAGGGGCTTTCGGGGCGCGATTCAAAATTTAGCTCAGCAAGTTCCGTGGCCGAAAGTGTCGGCGGAAGGTTCTCCCTGCGGCAATATTCAGCGTTTGGCAACAGGCACTCATAGACTGTTTGAAAGCCCTGTAGCTTATGGTTTGTTCTGTTGTTGAAAATGTTTACGATTCTTTCGAACACCAAAAAGAACTCCTCCTCTGTGAGCGCTGGAAATTTCAGGCGGCTCATGTCTATGCCCTTTGCGCTGGCGCGCTTTTCGAGGACTTCGCAGTATTCGATAATTTTTTCATGTACGCTGTGGCGGTCGTCAAAGCGAGGAGCGGTTGCCCCAGGAAGATGACACAAACGGATATGCAACGTCTTGAAAGCGCTTTCCAGCCATCCCTTTTGGAAAGGGAAACCGTGCTTGTCGACAAGGCCGTAGTTGGCGAACTCGCGCTCTGACATGCGGGTATTTTCTATTACGAACCGGCCGGGTAGCATGGTCATGAGCATGCTCTCATCAAGTTTGTTTAGCCGCGCGGAATTGTTTTCCAATAGAAGACGCATCGGATAGTTCGCCGGAAGCCCATAGCGGAGAATAGAACTAAGCAAGACGGCGTTGACGTCTTTGCGCGTCAACACCTTCCCAGAGCCTTCGGGAACGTATGGAAGGTCTTTGTCGGTGAGAATCGGACGCACTCCCCATCCGATTATCATGCGGCTTGCAACGTCCATTGCAACTACCGCCTGCGCGGTTCTTAGGCGCATGTAGGGGCCGATTTTAAAAAGCACTTGAATGTCAAGTTCAACGTCGTCCATCGTGACGAGCTGCATCGGCTTTAAATTCGACATGTCTCGGCGCAACTGTGCTTCTGCATCGTGCGCCCTAAGTTCCCCGAAGGCGGCGCGAAGGCGCATGGCGCCTCTGCGCGGAGCCGCGGCGGCTATCAGCTTTTGAATGTTTCCCCGAGACCACCCTTGCGGCACAAAAGGACGTTTTGCGCGAATTCTCGGCGGATACGGAGCGCTCGGCTGCGTGGTGTCCCAAAATTCCTTGAATGTACCGTATCCTGGAACGGGCTTGCCAACCGCCCAAAAGTCGTGAAAAAGCCTCTCGCAGACGCCGCCTACCACATCTGTGCGCCCCTTGCATTCGAGCGCAAGCCGCACGATAAAGTCTTTGAATTCCCGCGGCTGTCCAGGCTTTGAACCGCGCCATTTACGCGTCAATACGCCCCAGTCATAGCCGCTTTTTAAATAAGCAGCATAGAGCCGCTCGAGGCTCTTTGCCGAAAATCCCTTGCGCCCTCCGTTCACCGCCGCTATCGACGCAAACGCATCGCCCTTCTTGCCCTCAAATGCGCTAATCGTTTTGAAAGCGTCGAGCAGGTCTATAATACGCACCTGCTCTTTTTTAGGCAAGCGGACAAATTTAAGCTGCTCATGGGCGGCAATGCCAAACGGCTTTGGCGGCAGTTTTTGCGAGACCGAAAGGGAGTGATCCGACATGTTAATCCCTCTTTTCCTTGGCGAGTTTAAGTATGGCCTTGCCCTGCTCGATAAGATAGTTGCCGAGGTCGCCCATCTCCTCTTTCGAGAGCTGGAGGAAGCGCGGGTCGTTTTCGCGTTTGATTTCCACGGTAGCTCTAACTTCTTCAAAAAGCTCGTTAAAGAATGTCATCTGTCCGCCGCCGGTACTTCCGCCTTGCAGGCCGCGGAGGCCAACAGCCTTTTTAGATGATTCTATTGAGCGGCGCTCTTCATCCTCGGCTTCTATGGCGGCGGCGTTGGCGGTTTTTAATATATTAAGAAAGGTTTTGAACGGCAAATTGGCAGAAACGTGGTTAACGAAGTCAGACGTTAGTTTTGAGTCGGAAAAGATTTCCTCCGCGCCGTTTTTTATTCCCGCAACCGATATAAATTCGCAAATTCGCTCTGATATGATATCCGTTTGTTTTTCCGCAGTGGAAACCTTTGCAATTAGATACCTTGCGGACTCAATCCAACTATATGCCGTGCTCTTTGAAAGTTGGCCTCCAAGCGTTTCTTTAAGCCACCCGCCGAATTTCCCGTGCCCTATTATCGGCTTTATGGATAGCGCAAGCAACCCAAAGCCCACAATGGCCGCAATGTTTGCGCTTTGGATTTTCGCGGTTAGCTCATAGGATTCGCGCATTATTGTTTCAAGCCGGTTTTCATCGGGCTTAAACTGTTTTTGCAGCGCTGTTTCAAGTGTGGTTAGTTGTGTTTTTGAATCTTTCTTCATAAGTTATTTGCGTTTCAAAGATGCTTTAAGCTCCTCTATAAGCTCCAAACGGGTTGATACGGGCAGTTGTTTTATGAACTCTGTCCGGCGCGGCCCTGTGAGGCGCAAGAGTACAAAATTGCGGTACTCTTCAACCGGCACGCGCAACATGCGGCGCGTCTTGCCGTTTGCCCGGCTTCCCGTATCTATGGCAACAAGTTCTCCGGAATCTATTAAGTTAAGATAGTGCTGAACTGTTCCGCCCAATTTCTGGGCAACCTCCCACAAATAGAGAACCGTCCGCCCCGGGAAATCGAGGCTATGGAAGAAGTTCGTCTGTTGAGGGTTTTCGAGCATTTAGAATGTAGTTTTATTTTGTATGACGTGCTCTACGTTGAGGTGCGTATGGTAACTGTAAGATTTTTATTCCGAGGCGGCGTGATTTATATTTACCGTTTGCCAAGCCACACAGGTACCCCCAATGGACACCTAAAAGCGGTGCTGCTTTCCTATAACTCCATCCCTTTCGCCTTAATTCTCTTTTTATTTCTGTATCTTGCGGCATATTTTTTTATTGAGATATATTAATTTTTGTTTTTTATGTAGCTATTAAAGCTTTAATATTTACAAATGTAAAACCACGAACGTGAATTATGCAAGAAAAAAAATGCACAATCGTAAACTTTTCATTAAGATTTAAGTCTCTTTGTGAATCGAGTGGCAAAACTCAGAAGGAATTAGCAAAAGCTTTAGGAATTTCTGAATCTGCACTTGTAAATTATAAAAAAGACAGAGTCCCAGAGGCAGATGCGCTACTTAAAATATCTAATTATTTTACAGTTTCCTTAGAATGGCTACTCACGGGGGAAGAAACAAAATTTAAATCAGTTCCAGAACAGAGTGCTATGGCATGGAAAGTAAGAGCAGAAGAGGCTGAAAAGAAAATTTTAGCAATGAAGGCTGGTCTTCAGGCTTTCATAAAAAAATTTTAAATTAAATGTTAAAGCTTGAACATTTAGAATGTTAAACAGCTAATAATCAACAACCGAAAATTCCAACGATTGGAAATTTGAGAAACATAAAATGTTTAATAAAGACAAGGATATACTGGACATAGGGGTACTTTTAAACGAAGACTCTGAGCGGCTTGAGGTTATGTACGAGGGTATTGATATGGGTTTCTTTATTCTCGGGATGATGGATGCCGAAATGCGCGGCCTGAACTCTCCCGAAGCCTTGGAACACCTGCGCGCCCTGTACGGCATGTTCAGTTCGCCTGCGCGCGCCCGCTACGAAATCCGCGCCCGCGTCTGGAAAAACCGCGTCGCCGCCGCGAACGAAAAGCCGGAAGAGGAAGAAGAGTAGGGAATTGCTTATTTTATTGAATTTTAAAGATAATACGGCATAATTCTTCATAAAAAAGATGAATTATTAATTGCACTCGACATTGAAAGGATAGACATGGTAACGCCAAAAACACCCCCATATGAATCCAAGAATATAAAAGTATCCGACTTATTGCTGGATAAGACAAATCCAAGGTTTGTTGAAATGTTTGGCGAAAATCCTGCAGAGGATGTTCTGATCCGGCATATGTTAAACCATGAAAAGGCATATGAAATTGCCGATTCTATACTTGATTTAGGATATTTTCATATAGATGAAGCATTGTGGGTTTTCTCTTCCGAAGGAGGAAAGTATGTTGTTCGGGAGGGGAATAGGCGTTTGTCGGCGGTAAAGGCACTCGCAGATCCTGAAAAGTTCTTTGGCAATAAAAAGAACCAACTAAAACTGGATGAATTGCCGTGCCTTATTTATACAGATGAAAATGCTCTTGATGAAAGAATACGCCAGAGGCATACAAGTGAAGTTATAAGAGGATGGTCGCGGCTTGCGCAGGCAAAATATGCGAAAATGATGTTTGATAAGGGAAAAGTAGATCAATCTCCCTTCTTATTAAAACTTTCTTCCGTGTATTCTGCTGCACAAAACATTGGCATGGGAAAGAGATTATACGATTTTCTGGAAAACGACAAAAAATCAGCTATTCTTGAACGATTTTTTGCTCCAGCGAAACTTTTAAAAAAGTATTGCGGTTTTTACTTCTCGAAAAATGAAGTGAAAATTTTGAATGAAAATTCTTTCAAAAGGTTCCTCTCTGCCCTGATAGAATATACAAACCGCAATAATCTGACCGCGAAAGATATCTACAGTGATAAAAAAGAAGAATATCTATCTGAGAATTTTGGATTAACACCTTCAAATTCTGATTCCGAAGATTCGTCTCAAGACAAAGGCGATACAGAAAACAGCGAACCCCAAGCCGGCAGCCACATTGATACGCCTGCAATTCCCGTAAAATCGCAAGCAAAGACGCTTGGAGCAGTTTCGGTATCAAAACGCGGCAGTGTACAGACAGGTCCACATCCAAAACGTAAGCAGCTTCCCCCAAATATCAAAAAGATTATCGATGAATTATACAAATTGGATGGGGAAAGCTCTCCAAATGCAAAATATGCTTTTGTTAGGGTCGTTTTTGAAAATGTATTGAAGTATGTGGTAGAAAATACCCGTTACAGCGATGCCTCTGGCAAGGATATATTATTGATCGACTCAAAGTCTCTAAAAAATGCTAAGCCAAACGGAAAACATCCATATACGAACTTCACGTTGCTCAAAACGAATTTTACTGCCATCGTAAAAAATAAGGGGATAAAAAACGCTTTGAATAAATTTGATTTGGATGGAATGAATCAGGTTATCCATAATTATAACAGTAAAATATCTGATCGCGACGCGAAAAAAGAATGTGACAACCTTATTCCCATAATAGAGTTTTTGTTGAGGGAAGAGGCCGACTTGATTGCCGAACTTGACACTTCAAAATTGTAAAAAATTTACTGGCCAAAGGGAGTCCGTATATATTTTTTATAATGTATGAATATGCTATCTCCATTGAGGTATCCCGGCGGCAAGGGTCAAATGTATGAAAAAATCGAATATATCATACGGGCAAATCGTCTGGCAGATAGAATTTATGTTGAGCCATTCGCCGGGGGGTTTGCCGTAGGCTTAGCGCTTTTGAAAAACGGGATTATTTCAAGAGCGGTAATAAACGACATAGACTTTCATATATACGCATTTTGGAAGTCTGTTTTTTACCGTTCTGAAGACCTCATCGAAAAAATATATTCGACTCCGATTACCATTGAGGAATGGAAAAAGCAGCGAACTATTTACGAAAAATGCGACAGGCGTTCCTGGCTCAATGTCGCATTTTCCACCCTGTTTTTAAACCGCACTAATTTTTCCGGCGTGATCAAAGGCGGCCCGATTGGCGGGATAAATCAGAATGGCAAATATAAGTTAGACTGCCGTTTCCCGAAAGAACGTCTGGCTTGTATTATTTCTGAAATATCAAAATTTCGCGACCATATTGAAATATACAATTTGGACGCCAAATGTTTCATCGAAGATATATTGTCAAAACGCCAAAATGACATTTTTGTCAATTTTGATCCGCCTTATGTGAAGAAGGGAAAATCCCTATATACGAATTTCTATACAGAAGAAGACCACAGGGAACTGGGGCGTTGTATCGCGGAAAATCTAACATGTGACTGGATTATGACATATGACAATGATCCGCTTATTCACGACATATATAGTAAAAATCTGCACTTCACATTCAATTTGGGATATAGCGCAAACAAACATACGGTAGGAACGGAGCTCTTTGTCTCAAAGAAAAATTATTCCCATAATATAAGATTTAGCGCGTAGGTTCATTGAGTATTAAAATCCATCCGCATTTGTTTATGCAAATGCGTTTTTTTTTGTGCCCATAAAAGGCGTCTTGCCTACAAAAAAATCCGGAAAAAACACCTTTTCCGGATAAGCAACCAACGTTCCCAATGGCGGCGTTTTCATGATTTGGGAAACGTGATAATCTGCCTGCGTTATGCAAAAAGCAGGCCAGAAGAGTCAACAAAAAAGCGATTCGAGGTATCCGCGAATTTACGCGCTCGCGGAAAAGGGAGTCAACGCCGCCTATGTGCGCGTGGCCTTTTGGGCCGTGGGGGCAGGCGATTTTAACGCGAGCTTCCGCGTGACGTTTCAACGCGCTGAAATTCTCCGCGAACTTGAAATTCTCCGCAACTGAATCAACTGATTCAACCGAATATTTTGCGGTTTTCGCGCTTTGTGATAATCTTGCGCTGTTATGCAAAAGACGGCACAGGACAGTCAATCAAAAAGCGATTCGCCGAGGCGTCCGCGCATTTACGCAATCGCGAAAAAGAGCGCGGATATCGCCCATGTACATGTCGCCTTCTGGGCTGATGGCGGCCCAAAGAATTTTATGGTGGGCTTCTCCCGTCGCGGGATTGCCGCCGAAATAGCCGGAATTGAAAACGCCCTCGCGGACGGTTCGGAAACATTCGACCCTGGCAACGGGCAAATTTATGAAATCTCCCCCGAACTTCTTGGAGAACTTCGCGGCATTCTTTCTTCATATCATGCTGTGCTACAGGGCGGCAGTGACGCGCAAGTCGTCCGTGGCGGCGTTTCAACGTCTGCAAAACCCAAAGCGTCCGCGCGGCAAGGCAATGCCTCTGCTGCGCGTCAAAATTTAATATCCCAAAAGGATACCTGCGCAGATAGCGATGCGGAGTTGGACAACAGTGCCCACACGGCGCAGGTATCCGCCGATTTTGTAAATCAAGTCGCGCGCATAGTCGGTGAAGAACTGCGCAAGGCGGTAATGCCGCTCTTGGCGGAAATCGACGCCATTGCTGCGCTTCTCAAAGAGTGCGCATTGGAGGCAACGGCTTCCAAACCCGTCCGCAAGCGCAATGCGGGCAAATCCTCTACTGGCTGGGAAACGCCCATTTCCATAAAGCGCGGCCGCACGTCGGTAGTGGTAGGTTCGCGCAAAGTATCTTAACCCAATCGAAAGGAAATAAATGAAAAAGCATCTAAGTACGGTTCTGTTTGCGCTCTTCGCATTTTGCGGGGTCGCATTCGCGCAGGAAACGGGCGCGGCCGATCCCGCCGCCGGCGACTCCGGCGCATGGGGATATGTGCTCGCCGCGGTAATCGCGGTAATCAATGCGGTTCTCTCCTTCTTCCCGAACTCGAAGGACGCGTGGTGGTACAAGCTGCTTAGCTGGTGCTCAGTCCGTTTCGGAAAGTAAATGCATGGCGGCGTCGGCGATAATCACCCTTCTTGCGGCCCTGTTCAAGGCGATTCCGGCTGTGCGCGAGCTGGTCGGCGTGGCTTTGGAGGCATCGCAATCGGCGAACGTCGCCGACGCCGTAAAACGCTGGCGGGAGAAAAACAAAGCCGTAAAGGCCGCGTTGGAGGCCGCGCGAAAAGGGGGGACGAATGTTTAGGGTTCTTCTTGCCGCCGCAGCAGCCTGCCTGCTTGCCGCCTGCCAGACGCATGTGCGCTACGACAACGCCGCCCGCCTTATCGCGCGCCCCGACTTCGAAGACGCCGCAACATCCGCCCCCGAATGGGCGGAGGACGCCCTTACGACTATCAACAACCTCGAACTGGAGCTTGAACGGCAATGACGCGGGAAATTTGCGCGCTTTTTGCGACTGCCGCCGGAACGATTGACGAGCGCGGGCTTGTTTGGCTTGTCGGCGCGATATTCGCGCTTCCGTCGGTATTGTGGTGCGTGAACCTCGCGCTGTCGATCAGGCAGAAACTCTCCTCGAATCCGCCCGCAACGGAAAAATACCGCCACGTGAAGGACTGCGAGCATCTCTGCCAGGCCAATCTCGACGCCCACGAGAAAATCGACCGCGAAATGAACGAACGGCTCGCATCCATGAGCGGGCATTCGGTCAACAGCCGCAAGGAAATCTACACGCGGCTTGCGCACGTTGAAAACGAACTCGCCTCCATAAAGAAGGAAAACGAACTGCAAACCAAAGAGCTTTACCTGATACGCGAAATGCTTTCGCGCCAAAACCGACACGAACAATGACTCTCTGCGAAAAAGAACAACTGCGCCGCGTGCTGTTGCTGATTTTGGAAGCTGCGCGCCACGGGCTCACCCTGCGCGAAATCGCGAACTTGGCCGAACTGCGGGCTTTTAAAAACGCCGACGCCGAATTTTCCGAGAACCTCGAATGGCTTTGTGCCAAAGGCTATGCGGAGGAGACGCGGACGGGGATTTCGAAGCTGACCCGCGCGTGGCGCATCACGGACGCCGGCGTGGAATATCTCGACTCCGTAAACGCTTAAAGATGGCCCTGACGCGCACATGGATAGACTCGAAGCTCTCCCGCAGGGAGCGCGCGAGGCTTGTGGAATACCTCCTCGAACGGTGGAACAACCCGACGGCGGAGCAGATTCTTTCCGCCATAGAAGAGTTGTTTCCGGAAAAGGAACCGCCTGGCATCCGCTCGGTATCCGACTGGAAGGCGAAGGCGTGGGAATTCGAAGTGGGCCTCACCGAGATGCGCGCGGAAGGCGAAGCCGCCCGCCGCGTCATGGAAGACGGGAACGACTTCGGGGCGGCCAGCAAGAAGAAGCTCGACGAGCTTTTGTGGCGCAAGCTGCGCGAACTCAAGGACGGCGACGAGATAGACGGCAAGCTGCACGACTTGGTGCTCTCCTCCGCGCGGCTTACGGCGCAGGTGCGCGCCAACCGCGAGTCGGAAGGCAAGCTGAAGCTTTTGGAGGCAAAGCTCGCCGAACTCGCCCGCGAAAAGGCCGAGTGGGAGCGGAAAGAAAAGGAACGGGAAGAAGCCAAGAAGAAGGCGATTGCCGACATCCGAAACGGCGGGGGGCTTTCCGACGAAGCTCTTGCGAAGCTCGAAGCCCAGATAGGGAGTTTGTAATTTGAAGGAAATCCGCACAGTCAAAGCCAAGAACAGGCCCGAGCTCGAGATGGGAATCTTTTTGCCGTACCAGTGGCGATGGATTCAAGACCGCTCGCGCATAAAGCTCGTGGAAAAATCCCGCCAGATAGGCTTTTCGTGGGCGACGGCCTACGACATAGTGCGCCAGCAGTCGCGCAAGGCCGTCAAGCTCGACTCGTGGATTTCCTCCCGCGACGAAATCCAGGCGCGGCTCTTTTTGCAAGATTGCAGGAAGTTTGCGGGGCTTTTAAACATTGCCGCCTCCGAAATCGGCGAGAGGGTCTATAAAATAGACGAGGCGCGCTCCGTCACGGCCTTTGAAATGTCCTTTGCAAACGGCACCGTGGCGCATTCCATGAGCTCCAATCCGGACGCGCAGGCGGGAAAGCGCGGCACGCGCGTCTTGGACGAATTCGCGCTGCACCAGAATCCGCAGGTTCTTTACTCCATCGCATTGCCAGGCATTACATGGGGCGGCCAAATGGCGATAGTTTCCACCCACCGCGGCGCGCACAACTTCTTCAACCGTCTCGTTCAGGAAGCGCGCTACGGCGAAAACAAAAAGCGGATTTCGCTCCACCGCGTCAGTCTTCAGGACGCGCTCGACGAGGGTTTCCTGTGGACATTGCAACAAAAATTGCCAGAGGGCGACGAGCGGCAGGAAATGGACGAGGCGGCCTATTTTGATTACGTCAAAGACCAATGCGCCGACGAGGAGTCCTTTCTACAAGAGTACATGTGCGAGCCTGCAGACGAATCGAGCGTGTTTATCACGTCCGACTTGTACGACGGCGTGACCTACGGACTCTCCGAAAACTGGCAAAAGCCGCTTTCCGAGTGCGGAGACCTCTATGTGGGCATAGACGTAGGACACAAACACGACCGCACAACCTGCTGGGTGTGGGAAAAAGTGGGCAATATCTATTTCCAAAGGCTGTTGAAAGTCTTGCAAAATATGAAGTTCTCGGCGCAGGAGGAGGAGATTTATCCAATTCTTGCGCTGCCAAATATGCGCCGCTGTTGCGTTGATTCCACGGGCATCGGTGCGCAGTTCGCCGAACGCATGCAGGAAAGGTTCGGGAAATACCGCATCGAAGCGGTAACATTTACAAACACCGCCAAGGCCGATATGGCATACAAGCTGCGCGCCGCTTTTGAAGACCGCAATATACGCATTGCCGATGATAAAGACACCCGCGCCGATTTTCGCAGCATAAAAAAAGAGGTGACAAGCTCCGGAGCGGTTCGCTTTGACGCGGAGCGCACAGAGGTCCTCGGCCACGGAGACCGCTTTTGGGGCGCGGCTCTTGGATATTATGCCGGAGCAAAACCTGCGGAGTCGTATTTCATTCCAATCGCGCGGCGCAGCGACAGGAGGCTTTTTTAAATGAAATCTGAAATCACCGACGAAAGAATTTTATGGGAGAAGCGTTCGCGCTATAATCCTTTGTTGGGTTTGCGGCCGCAGACGCTACGCGCGGCAAACGACGCTTTCAAGACGGGATACATGTCGAAGGCGGCACGCATTTGGGAGGAAGTCGAGGAGTGCGACGGTATTGTCTCCACCGTGCGCGCCAAGCGGCGCAAGAGCGTATCGCGCCTTGCCTGGAACATCGTTCCGTTCGGCAACGCCTCCGAGGAGACCGCCAAGGAACACGCCTCAATACTTGAGGATTTTTACAACAACATATCGTGGACGCACGCCTGCGACGGGCACCGCACGGGCGGGTTCTCCCGTCTTGTGGAGGCCATGCTCGACTGCGTCGGCAAGAAGTATTCCGTCCATGAAATCGTCTGGAGCCCCAATCCGCAAGCGCGCTCTCTCCGCGCGACTTTCAAGTTTGTGCCGCTCTATTTTTTTGAGGATACGTTCGGCGAATTGAGGCTGCTGCGCTCGCCCAACGCCGTCTTTGGCGACGAATTGAAGCCGGACAAGTGGCTTATCGCCGCAACCGACTATCCGCTGATGGCGGCGTGCTCCGTCTATTATCTGATGAAGCAGATGAGCCTTGCGGATTGGCTCGTGTTCTCGCGCCGATTCGGTTCGGCTTTGGCGTGGCTGAAAACGGACGAGCCCGCCCATTCCGAAAAGTGGGAAGCCATGGCCTCCGCCCTCGCGAACATCGACAACGAATCGAGCCTGATGACCGGCAACGCCGATACTCTAACGCTCTTGCAGGCTTCCGGCCAGAACGCCCCTTTCAAGGAAGTAATAGACCATCTCACGCGCCTTGTGATCACGATGTGGCTCGGCAGCGACCTTGCCACAATGTCCTCGCAGGACGGCGCGGGGGCGAGTTTGCAGGGCGAGTCGGCGGCGATGCTTGAGGACGACGACTGCCTCTTGATAGAGGAGACTTTGGCAAACACCGTATCGCGCTTTGTAATCCGCTACTATTTCGGCAACGTCGAGCCCGCAGCATATCTGCAATTCCAGCGCACCGACCGTTCCGACAAGAAGGCCGCCCTCGAAATCCTCGGAATGACGGCGGACAGAGGCGTTTCCGTCTCCCAAAAGGCATGGCGCGAGGCAAGCGGAGTCGCCGCGCCCGACGAGGGCGAAGCTGTAATCGAGAAATCGCAGGCGCCGATGCTTCAGGATTCCGCCTTTGGCGCAAACGACGCCGAAAGCGACATAGACGAGCTTTCCCGCGCCATGAGCACCGAAAAGAAACAAGCCCTCCTTGCCGAGCTCGACCGTATAGAGGCTATGGACGACGCCTCGCAGCGCGCAGACGCCCTCGCCAATTTGCAAAGAAATATTAGCAACTACTTTGACGGCGGCGATGCCGAAGCGGAGGCCATGATGAAGATTTTAGAGAGGAGAATTTCAAATGAAAAATAAACCAAGCCGAATTTTGGCGTTTTTAGCCCTTAAAATCCGCGGCGCGGGCAATCGCCCCAAAAATGCAAGAAAACGATTTTGCAATGGGTTTTTGGCGTTTTGCAACGGGGTTGCAAAGCGCGACGGGGATAGCGACATTGCGAAGCAATCGCGTAAGGGGCTTGCCCCTTCAATGGCAGGCGCACCTTGCGTATGGGCGGCGAACGAATCCGAGGAGTGCGAGTATGCAATCCAGGATACGGATTTGATTTGCGCTGCAAATGACGGCGGGGCTTGGTATCTCGTGGCCCCTTACGGAAACTTTAACCATCGCGTGGGAGTCCAACGCTTCGACGAGCAATCCGCCGACGAGATAATCGACAAGTACAAATCCATTTGGGCACGCCTGAAACGCGCTGCCGGTTTCGGGACGACAATTCCCGTCCATCTCGGGCATCCAGACGTGGGCGACGATGGCAGGCCAGGCATTTCATCGAAACATCTCGATAAGTCCGTGTACGGCAAAGTGGCGGACCTTGCAAAATCTCCGGAAGGCCTGGTGGCAAAGATAGATTGGCAACCGGACTTTGGGCTTTTGCCGCACGGTTTGCGCTTTTCGCCATTTTGGCTGATGAGACCCCTTTCAAAGGGCGTATATCGCCCGACGTTTCTCGCATCACTTGGTCTAACTCAAACTCCTAATATTCCGGCAACCGCCGCAGCAAATTCAATCGAGGAAATTTTAACTGAAAATCAAACAAAGGAAAACGAAATGATAAAAGAGTTGCTAAAACTTTTGGGCTATTCCGACGAAGCTACCCAGAAGTATATTGACAAGTCGGATGGTGCACCTTCCGAAGACGAAATCAAGTCCAAGTTAAAGGCTGTTTTGGACGAGGCTAAAAATGCCGAAGCCGCGGAATCTGCACAGGCGGAAGCTGAAAAAAAGCTCGCAGAAGCTAAGGCCGCCGCGGCAAACGACAGGGCCGCAGCTGCTGAAATTGTGGTAAACGCCGCTATAAAGGCCGGCAAACTCACGGAGGCTGACCGCGCGGCGCGCACGGACAGTTTGAAGAAAGCAACCGATTTTGTAGCAGCCGCAAACGAGATTGAAGCTCTGCCGGTTGTTGTGGAAACCAAGCCGGAGACGGACGGGCTCAAGCAGGGAGACGCCAAGGCAAGCGCCAAAGCGGCTTTCAACGGGCTCGTCGCCAAGTACGAGGCGGAAGGCATTAGCCATTTTGACGCTACCATGCGCGCCAAGCGAGAAATGCCCGAGCAGTACAAATTGGCTTTTGAATCTTAAACTCAACAAAAGGAACAATCGCAATGAAAAAGATAATTGAAAGAATGCGCCGCCTCTTCGCTCATGGCGTCTGGGCGGCAAACGACACGCTCGTTGGGATTCATCCAGAAGGCGCAATCAACTGCGTGGCGGGCGGAACAATAGTTCGCAATAGTCTTGTGGCGCTTTCATCCGGAAAAGTCGTCGCATGCTCTGCAAGCAGCCGTCCGCTCGGTTTTGCACAAGATAGCGCAAGCGAAGGCGAAGGGCTTGCGGTGAGGTTGCTTGGCAACGCCGCGGGAACTGTCGTTGGAATCGCCGCAGAAGCAGTCGCCCAGGGAGACGCGCTTTACGAGGCAGCAAACGGCAAGGTTGGCAAGACCGAAGGCGGATATTTTATAGGCTATGCTTTGTGCGCCGCGTCTGCCGACGGCGAAGTGGAAATCCAGCACTGCGTACCTCAAGAGGTTTCGGCTTCCTAACAAAACTTAAAAAATCAAAATTATGGAAAAGATACACGAACTGACCAATTCCAACCTGAATAGCGGTCTTATCTGCGCGGCCAACGACCGCGTTGCGGACTCGCAGTTTAGTGAGGCACTCACCAACTTCGCAAGCGGCGTCAAAAGCGAAAAGTATGAGGCTCTGCTCAACTTCATCGCTCCCGCTGTGCGCGCAAATCGCCGCTTTGAATTTCGCAAGTCCGGCAAGGGGGAATTTCTCGCCGACAGCGAGGACGTCCGCAATGTAGGCGGCGACTTCAAGCGCCTCGAAGTAAAGGGCGAGATTGTACAAGAGAAGACGCTCAACAAGGGACTCACGATACGAATCAACAACGATGAGCGCTATGAAGGCATCGAGGAGGAAAAAACCCAGAGCCTCGTACGCCGCTTAATCCGTAACGAATGTGTGCGGGCGGTAGCAATGTTGCTTTCCGTAGCTGGGTCTGCAACATCCAAATCGTGGGCTACGGGCTCCACAAAGACCCAGCCCGACGCCGACTTGCGCGCCCTTATTGATGCCGTTGGCGATTCGATAATGCTTGACGCAAACCGCCTGCTCATTGGCTCAAAGGCATGGAGCACCCGCCTGGAAGTTTACGAGAGCTCCACGGCGCCATACGCGGGAGTAGCCGCAAATTTTGGCGCCCAGCAGCTCGCTGACAAACTTGGCCTTGATGGCGTATTCAAGAGCACCGAAAGGGTCGAAACCACCTCCGGAAAGGCAAAGCTTACAAACAGCGCATATGCAGTTGCGTTTGTGGGCGTTGACGGGGCTACGGATCTGGATCCTTCAACCCTAAAGCGCTTCTGGAGCCCGTGCGACGGCGGCGAAATGTTCCGCATCTACCGCGACGAAAAGGCGAAGTGGGTGGACATTACAGTCGAGCACTACTCCAACATCGTAAACACGGTAGCGGGCGGTGCGAAAGCCATATCCGTATCGTAATTCAATTCGGAGGCGGAGCATCCCGCTTCGCCTCCAAAATTTTCAGATAAAATAATGAATCCAGTTTTTGCATATCCCGGGGGCAAGCGCAGAATGTTAAAATACATTCTGCCGGTCATTCCTACGCACGACACCTACATAGAGCCCTTTGCAGGCGGGCTTGCCGTATTTTTAGCAAAGGCGCGCGTTAAAGTTGAGGTGATAAACGACCTCAACGACGAAGTGTCCGGATTTTATTTATACGTGCGCGAACATCTTGACTCGCTTCTTTCCGAAATGGAATGGTACTTGCACTCTGTGGAAATTTTCAACCGCCTTCAAGAGAACAAGGGGCTTACGGAGCTTCAAAAGGTTGCGCGCTGGTATCTTTTAAAAGTGTCGTCATTTAGCGGGTTTGGAGATTACTATGCGCGCGATCCGCGCGGCTACCGTGGCTTCGACAAGACAAAACATGTGCCCGCAATCAAGGAGCTGCATGAGAGGCTCCACGGCGTTTACATCGAAAAGCGCGACTGGCAGCAGGTGGTGAAATTTTACGATAGAGAGTCTGCTTTCATTTACTTTGATCCTCCGTATTGCACGGGCGACAGCGGCGTCTATGACGCTTGGGAGCCCGCTGACATGGAAATGCTGCGAAACAGTCTCTACACGATAAAAGGGAAATGGCTACTTTCCTGCGATGGCAGCGACATTTGCAGGGAAATATTTACCGATTTTGCGAAAGTCGAAGTGCCTTTTAAATATTCGGCGGGAACGGGCGATAGAATCCGCCCTGAACGTTTTGAGATGATCGTCGCCTGCGACGAGCTTGCAGACGCCCTGCAAAGCAATTTTAACGCCGTTTCAAACAGCGGAAAATTTAAGGAGGCCGCGTAATGGGCAGATGGGTAAAGATTAGCATTGAGGATGTTGCGAGCTATCAGGCGGGAGCCCTTGTAAAGGCTTTGGAGAGCAAGGCAAAGTATTCGGAAACTCAGGAAAATCCGCTTGAAGCCGCGATAGAGCGCATCACGGCGCGCATAAGAAGCGACGTCAAAAGCGGCGGCTATGCGGTGGACAAAGCTCAGGACAAAATTCCTGGCGAACTTTCCGGCGAGGCTGTTGCGCTTATTGTGGAATTTGCCAAGCCGCGCTTGATGCAAAAGCTGACTGCCGACGAAGTAAATCTTGCAAACGCGGCGCGGGTGCGCCTCGACAAAATCGCGGAGGGCAAGATAAGCCCATCGCTTCCCGACGATCCCGAAGCCGCGGCAGAATCCGTGCAGGCGAGCGGAGGCTGCAAGCTTGTGCGTCCCGCGCGTGGAGTTCCGCAGCGCAGCGATTACAACGGACTTTAACAATAATTCAAAGCGGTTTTCGCGTGAGTGAACCGCCCTCTTTAAATTTAAAAAGATGCCAAGTGCAGGAGTCAGTTTTTCTTCAGATCCCAAAGCGGTATCGCGCTTTGATAGCCGCAGGGCAACTCCCAGTAGCCGCACGAGCGCAGAATGGGAACGCGTGGCGCCGGCTTTGCGCGAGAAGTGCTTTTTCTCCGCCCGCGTAAACGACGCCGAAGTTCTGGGAAAAATGCGGGAGCTTTTGGGAGAGGCGATAGATTCTTCAAAGAGGGACTCGTCAAAGGCTCTTGTCAGCCAAGACAAGTTCATTTCGGAGATGAAGGATTTCTTGCGCTCTCGCGGATATACAATGGGCGGAAGCAAGCTCACCGATATTACGAGCCGCCGCAGGCTTGGGCTCATCTACGACATGAACATTCAGGAAGCGCGCGAATACGCCCGCTATGTGCGCGGGCAGGATGCCGACGCGCTCGACATGTATCCCGCGCAGGAGTTCTTGAGGGTTGAGAGCCGGCGGGTTCCGCGCACAGACTGGCCGACCCGCTGGCGGGCTGCGGGCGGAAAGATAAGAGGCGGCCGCATGGTGGCGTTGAAGTCCGATTCGGTCTGGACTAATCTTTCGCGCTTCGGGCGTCCGTATCCGCCGTTTGACTACGGCAGCGGCATGGGTGTTGAAGATGTAGACAGAGAGGAAGCCATAGAGCTTGGCTTGCTTCCTGCCGACGAGCCCTCCGACGAAATCCCCGACTTCGACATTGTGCTAGAAGCGGAAGTCTCCCTCGACCGCATACCGGAAGACATGCTCGACTCTATTATAAAAGAGACTCCCAACGCGCGCATCGAAGGCGGTAAGCTAAAAATGAGCGACAAAAAGCCGTTGCCGACTTGGAAAGATTTGGAGTTGGAGGACACTAAAAAGTGGAAGCCGTCAGGAATAAAATTTTCCATATCTTCAATATCAGACGCAAAACAAGCTTTAAAAAGCGGTGAGTTCGTCAGCACTCCTATCGGGAAAATTGGGTTCAACGAGGCTGTTTTAAAGGATTGGCAGAAATACAGCGACGAAGTCGTAAACGACAGACTCTCCTATTATGGAGTTGCGAAACAGATAGCGGCAAATGCCCGCGAAGTATGGAGGCAGGGCAATCAAATGACATTGGTAAACATTTATGAAAACGCAAAAGGCAAAACGCGCGGGTTCGTTGTTGTTGTAGAAGACGGAATGGTGGTGCGCACTTATTTCGCAAAAGATTTAAACGCCCTGAACAATGCACGGAAAGGCGAACTGATATGGAAAGAATAAAAAAGACGCGGACGAATCCGCGCCTTGGCGATTTACCGATTTCTCGGCTGGTCGGGGAGCCACCATTACAGGTTCAGTCTGACAACCGTAGGCGGTAAAAGTATCGCAACTGACTGCACTTCTACCGTTGCTTTAAACACTATCGGCCAAACCCATTTGAAAATCAACTGAAAAAAATGCTTCTGAAATTCACAGTCAAAATGCGTGCGGGCGAGGATGCGAGGCGAATTGAACGCCTTGCCGCGAAGCTTTCCGACGCGCAAAAGCTCAATGCCGCCGTCGGCAGGGGCTTTGAGCGGACGCTCCGCCGACATTTTCGGGAGTTAGACAAGCGGCCCAATCGCCGCGGATGGCGCAAGAGCCATTTCTGGGAGAAAATCGCGGCAGACACCGTATTTGCGGGGGCCGATGACAACAGGGCCGTCGTTTCGATAGGTTCGGATTCCGGCCCGAAGTTTGCCGCAAAGGTGTTCGGCGCGCGGATTCGCCCCAAGGGCGGCAAAAAGTTTCTGGCGATTCCGGCGATTGAGGCGCGCTACGGGGTTAGCCCCTCGAGCCTCGACAAGAGCGAACTCCAATTCCGCCGGACGCGCCGCGGCGGGTTGCTCGGACAAATCCGAGCCGACGGGACAATGCAGGTGCATTATTGGCTCGTCCGCAAGGCCGACACGCCACGCGATCCCGACGCGCTTCCGAAGAAAGAAGCCGTATTGGACGGCGCGAAAAAATCAATTTCTTTATACCTTAAAAGTAAATGAGCGAATCAAAACTTTATCAATTCCAAGAGTGGCTTGAAAGCAAGGTCTCGGCGGCCTTGCCGGAAGGTATAGAGGTTCTTTGCCGCCGCAAGGGCAATGTGGAAAACGACGTGCAAAACGCGCTTTCAACGCTTGGCATTGCGGTTGTAATAGAGCCGCCGTTGCCGCTTGCATGGTCTAAAACTTACCTATTAAAGGCAGAGACCGTCGAAAGCGAAGTACATATTTTAGAAAATGTGCTTCTGCAGACAACTCAGGAAACCGCGTACAGCTTGCTTGAAACTCTGGCAAAGGCCCTGCATGAGGAACGTTGCGACGAGCTTGGCGGATCCGTCATAACGCTCGGAAACGTGCGCGACGAATCTCCCGCAGACGAGCCAATAATCCACTTTGTTTTGCCGTTAACCAACGCACTAAACCTTTAAATTTAAAACCAACAAAGGCAGTAAATGAAACAATATCCTATCGAAGACATAAAGGCGCCGGCATATCTGTTTGTCGGCGGAAGCGTCCTTTTTATCAAGGACAACATCAAGGTGCAAAAGACCTCGACGCGCACGGACGTGGCGACCTCGCACGCGATTAAGGCGGGCGACATAATCACGGACCAAGCGATAACAATCAAGGGTTCCCCCGTGGCATTTAGCAACTCGGACGCGCTTTTTAAGGAGCTAAAGCTCGTCAAAGGCGCGCGCATTCCGAAGATTGAAAGTTTTTACATTGTCGCGCGGATCGCGGCGGACAAGTGGATAAAGTGGACTTTCTTGCCCGCAATACACGACACGATAGGCGGCATAACCTTCGGCGCGAACTTGCCTCTTGGCGAGCATGGCTGGACGGTGTATCCCGATCCGCTCAACCCGACCTCTCCAATGGTGACGAGCACGGAGCTCGACGAGGCTCCCGTTATACCCAATATGGAAGACGCTGGCAAGTTTATGTTGCGATGCCTTGGCGTTTACGGCACGGGCGAAGGCAAGGTTGAGTTCGACACCGACGGCGCGAGCATAGACATATCGCTTTCAACCGAAGACGCCACAAACGACCGCCTGATAAAATACGGCAAAAATCTTACCGACATAACAGTGTCGGCAAAGTTCAAGCCGCGCAACATCACTTACGAAGACTGGCAGGAGCTTACCGGCATTCTGACAAGCGACACCATTGGCGAATTTAAAGGCATAAGCTCGTCGCCGGATCTTGTGCTTCGCGGGGTCAAAAGCGGCGACTTCCAGTTTACGCTAAAAAGCGCGCGCTGCACGGATCCTTCGGCGACATTCAGCCCGTCGGAGGCACTGATGGACGAGGTGACATTCGACGCCCTCGGCGACGCATTGGGCGACAACAAGCTCACCATAGACACGGCTTCCGCCGACTTCCAGTTTGAGGCGGAAGCGAGCCAGGCTTCTACTCAAAGCGCAACCGGATCCGGCGAAGATAGCGGCGAAGCATGAGGCTTGTTTTAGGTGATAAAGTCATTGCGGATTCGACGACTGACGGATTGACGCGTTGGATGCGTGCCGACAAGCCGGAACTCAACCTGCAGGCTCAATCCCGCGAGATTGTGGGCGCTAAATACGCCCGCAATTCATCGCGCGGATATGGCCGGTATTTTAGCTTCACAGCGACAGTCGGCCGACAGTTTGCATCGTACGCCGCAGCCGAGACTTTCTGGCTCGAACACATCTCAGAGCTCTCCGATGTGAGAGGCGGAATTTTAAAATACGAAAGTTTTTTTGGGAAGCTCTACGGTTTTGAAAATGCCGTTCTGGAAAAAGTCAGCGCCGTAAACGAAATCGGAATATCTACTGAGATTGAGTATTCATTCCGTTGCGGTAAACCCTGCGACGAGTTTGATTCTCTGATAGTCATCCAAGGTGCAATTCTAAAAATCGGGGAGTATTTCCCATATGTAAAATTTAGGCCATGAAAAATCTTGAGGAAAGAGAAATAAAGCAGTTTTCGGAATTTGAAGAAGTAACTCCGGAATCCTCGCAAAATTTAATAACAGACAAAGGACGCTTTACAGTCGGCGCGCTGTTCCAAGCTGTTTCCGATAATTTTAAAAACGTAGCATCAAAAGGAGAGATCCCTTTCTTTGCTATCAAGTTTTCGCTCGTGCAAAACGGCGAAGTTGTGCCGGACGAATACGGCTATTTAGTTATGGAAAAGTCGAGCGACGGAAGCATATCGCCAGCGTATTTGTCGCAGGCTGAATTTGATGAAATTTATGGAGGCGAAAATGAATAAATTTTTAACAGTTTTTACAACGCTAATATTTGCCGTATGCGCGGCGGCTGCAACTAAGCCGTTTGTCTATGATACGCAGACGGGCAATGCGCCCGCGCTCAACAAACTTTACCGCGATTTCTATATCTATGTGGATATGGCGCCGTCGCCTCAGAGCACGACTTCTTATTACCAAGCCAATCCCTCAAAGACTAACGACTTTTATTACAGAGACGCCTCAAATGCACTGAAAAGGACAGTTACTTCGTCAGGCGCCACAAAATCGACTTACATCGACGCAGATACCCGCTGGGACATCCTTTGGTGGACTGATTTTGAAATAAAAGTCATAGATAAATACCGCAACACCCTTTATTTTAGCGGGACGATTTATCTGAACAGCCAATATGTCATAAATGGACATTCCAATATCATAGATAAAAGTCCGACTATTTATTACCTTAGCGACCGAGATTCTTACGATTACTACAGATGTTTCGGCGCAAAGACTCAATTCTCAAATTTTAACTCATCTATCGGCGCAACAGTCGGCAGCTCATACAAAGTTTCGGGGGTGTGGTTTTACCCGAACCTCGATTCCCAAACAACAATAAACGCCCCTGTTTATACCGGATATAACAGCTACTCTCAAACGCGCTCAATGAAGTTCGGCGACTATGTGCGCGAAATTTTCACCAATCCCGAAAATACAATAATCGTCTGGCGGCAAACAACGAGCTACGGCGAGCAGAATTCAGGCGGGCGCAAGCGCTGGATTGTCGTACAGCCGACATACTACGGGGATTTTAAAGTTAAAACGAACTAAGGATTCTTATGAAAAAAATTATATCTCTTATTGCCATTGCCGCGGCCTCCCATATCTGCGCCGCAGAGGACGACTTTAACGACTTGCTCGCGCTCGCTGATTTGAGCGACTTTGCCGGAGAATCGCTCCTCTTTAAAATGGAGCAGCAAGCACCTCTTAAAATTTGGGCGGACAAATTTAACGCCTACCCAAACACTTTTATTTGGTATCGCTGGCGCGACTACGACGACGCATCCGTATGGCAAAAACCCCTTATTTTCCAAGACATAAAACAACTAACTAATCGTTAATATGAAAAAAATAATATCCATAATATCGGCGCTCGCGATAGCCGCAGGCGCATTTGCAAAGAACATAACCGAACTCAGAACCGAGTTCGAAGTTGAATACAAGAAAGGCTGGTCGGAAACCGTCGCCTTTATGAACGCCAATTCCGCCGACATTAAAGCCGCGTGGGATTCCTATAAAACGACTGCCGACGCCAAGAAATCCGACTATATATTGGACAGGCGCATTTTCTCAATCGCTTACTGCGCGGGGCAGGAACTCACGGGGAGCGACTGGGTTCTCTGCTGTCTGCACGCCGAAACGTGGGCGCGCGCAAAGATTGCCGACAACCCCACTTTTTACGACGAGCTCAAAGCCGGAGGCTGGGTTGTTGAAGGCAACAAGATGACCCAATCGCAAATATCGTCCGCCGCCTATGCCGCGAAGGATTTTTCCTACTTTGAGACTGCGCCTGTCGAGGCATACAGCGACTTCTATTGGGACAACGGCTCAATTTTTAGGTTTTTTGCAAACAACCTGCTCGCAATGGCAGACGTATCAAAGGCCAAGGAAATTTGCAATAAAATTGAGACATCTTTGCTTTTGCGCGGCAATAAAGAATCCACTCTAAAACAAGTGCAAGGCCTATCAAAAGCTCTCACGGCGCGCCTGCTCGACGCAAAACTTGCGAAATAACTAAACAAAAAGCTCCGGAGGAAATACCTCCGAAGCGCTTAAAAAAATATGGAAAACGAAAACAATATGGCGACGTTCCTCGGATACGAGGAAGTGGAACTTTCAAGGCCAGTGAATGGCAAAAAGAAGGTGAAGGTAAAATGCCTTCCTGTGCGCAAGCTCGCCGAATACGCGGCGCTGATATCGCTTGAACCGGAAATTGTAGAACTCTGCACAGAGTTAACACCCGAAGAAGTCGATATGCTGTCCGCCGACGATTCCGGCAAGCTCTTTGACAAAGCGCACGAACTCAATTTCAACCCTTTTTCGGAGTGGCTGAAACGGAAGGGGAAGGCCGTCCGAATGAAAGCCCAAGCGTACGGGATAGCCCTTCCGGAGGAAGCGAAGACCGATGGAGAGACCTCTGCAAATTCGTAGGGTGGATCTGCGCAAGCACCGGCATGACGTGGGAAGATGTATTGGACTTGCCGCCGCTTAGATTAAAGTTTGTCGCCCGCGCAATAGACCGCAAACGCGCACTCGACAAACTTGCAATATTCGACGCAAAGGCCGCCCTCATAGACGAAAAATCCCTCAACCGGCTTAACCGCGAATTGAGGGATGTACAGATGTGATGCGGGAAGATTTTACATGGGTATATATTTACCTAATGGATTACATTTAGCATGCTTGAAAATATAATTCAACAGGCACAAAAAGAATATGAAGCTGGAAAGAATAAATAGACCAAGCATAATTAGAAGTACGAGCTTGCCAATTTCCGGGGGAACAAAAAACACAAAAAGAAGCAATCCCGATACTATAATCAACGAGATGAAGATGTATAAAACTGATTCTTTAATGTCTTTCACTACTTAAAATATTGCACAAAAATTTATAAAATCAATTGAAATCGCGCAAAAAATATGGCGGACGAGAAATTTAATATAGAAGTCGCGGTAAACGCCCAGCTTGAAACACTTGAAAAGCTTCAACGTTCACTTGACGAAATAAATAAAAAAGTAGGCATTGTTTCTGACAGTACTTCGAATTTAGGAAACGTTTGGACCGGCGCGATGATGAATATCGGCGCGAAGATATCCGACCTCGCGATGAAGCTTCCGAAGTTAGCGACGGCAACCATAGAGGCTTTTGGGCAGCAGGAAATGGTATTGCAGAAGCTTTCGGCGGCGGTCCGGACCAACGGAGGAAATGTTTCGGAAGTATTGCCGATAATGCAGCAGTTCGCATCCGACATACAAGCAATAACTACCTATGGCGATGAGCAAGTGCATTCTATGATGGCTATGGCGACCTCAATGGGCGTGAATGCGGGCCAGATGGACATCGTGATGCGCTCGGCGATAGGGCTATCAACTGCGCTCGGTATGGATGTCACAACGGCTACGAAAGCGGCGGCTTCCGCGATACAGGGCAAGACCGGAATGCTTCAAGAGTACATACCGTCCCTTGTCAAATGCAAAACTGAAGAGGAGAAGCTCGCGCAAGTTCAAAGACTTTCAGAGTCGGGTTTCGCGCAAGCGGAGGCGGCAGCGAATACGCTCGACGGTAAATTGAAGCAGGCGGCAAACGCCTGGGGAGACTTGCAGGAAGTCATGGGAGAAGCGTTCGCACCCACTGTGAAGGCTGTGGCAGGGCTTATCAAGGGAATCTGCGCGTTGCTGACTGAAAATGCCGCAGTGACAAAAACACTCACAATTGCGCTTACATCCTGCGCCGTTGGGTTCGCATTTACAAAAGTGGGAGGGCTTGCAAATGTCGCCAAGATGATCTTAGGCGTGACGACCGCCACAAAGGGAGCTACGACTGCTATGCACGCGTTCAATCTTGCAATAAAAGCAAACCCCATAGGGCTTATCGCGTCGGCCGCTGCGGCTGCGGTGCTGGGGCTTGCGCAGCTTGTTGATTATTATCTAAACCTCGAAAGTGAAGAACAAAAGGAGATTGCCGCGCAGGAAGCTGCAAGAGAAGCGAGACGACGGACGGCGGAAGACGCCCGCGCCGCCTCAGCAGTCCTCGACGAATACGCAGAAAGTGTCGCGCGCGAAGGTGAAAGTGCCGACGACACCGCCAAAAGAATGTCGGCTCTCGCCGCTGAAATCGAATCTCTATCAGACCGTTCAAAGTGGGCAGAAAATGGGCAAGAGGAAGCGGCACAAAAGCTCGTCGATAAGAAAAAGGAACTTGTTGAACTTCAAAAAAAGTATCTCGAACAGGTAAACGCGACAGCGGAGGCGGAATACCAATACGCCTCCAACCGCGAAACGGAGCGCAAATACCGCGTGGAGCAGGAGTTGAATGCCGCGCGCAAAACAGGTATTGCACATATTATAAAGTTTAAGGAGGCGGAACTTGCGCATGTCGAAGAGCTTCAAAAGTCGGTTGAAATCCAAAAAAAATATTATGCCGACCACGTGCATTTAGTGAAGTCTGAGGAAGACCGCAAACGTATAATGGCGGACGCGGCAGAGTATGCAAATTCGGTTATCGAAAGATCTCGCGAGGAAAGCCGCGATGCGAAATGGCTCAATAGTGAACTTGAAAAGAGCAAGAACGAGCAACGCGGGCTTGAAATGGACATATTGCGGGCCCGTGCGGCCGGAAACGAAGCGGAGGCAAAAGATCTTGAGCTTAAGCTAAAAATTTCCCAGACGGCGTCGGAAATTTTCGAGGCAACACGCAAAGAGGGCATGGGCCGCGAGGAACTAAAGCGCTTACAGTCGGATGCCGCTGAAAAGGCGCGCGAAAAGTGCGAGCTTGAAAAATCCATAACGGACGAGGTTGAACGCCAGAACTTGGCAAAGGACGCGCAAGCCAAAATTGAAGATATACTGCTAACAAATAAAATTGAGCAGCTCAAGGCCGAAGGCAAGCTCACCGAGGCACGGGAACTTGAACGCGAGCGGGAAATAAAGAGAACGCTTGCAGGTATGAGTGGGCTCAGTGAAGAGCAAAAGAAGAAACTTGCCGAGACAATGCGCCAAACTAACGCCTACCGCGATCGGCAGCAAAATATGCGCAAGGGCGGTAGCGGAAACGGTTATGGAGCGGGGGCTTCGTATCCGGCTGGCGCGGGTTCTAATGGATCTTACGGAGGAAATTCCGTCAGGGGATACGATGGGTCGGCAAAGTATACGGGCCCTACGCCGCCGAGACGCCCAAGTCCAGCGACTGTTTCGTCAAAGTATCTCGGACTTTACGAGGAATGGAAAGCTGCCGGAGGTTCCAAAAGCGGCGAAAGTTGGACGGATTACCGCATGCGCAGGGGTGGTGAAATCGATGCCGCAGAAAAGGCCGGAATATCCTACGGCAGAACAATGTCCGCCGACGCAAACACGCCAGTCGCCAAACAGCGCGACCGCGCGGCGCGCACGCTCTCCGGAATCGAAAGCCAAGCAAAGGACATGGCGTCAAGAGTGGCACCCAGCGGCGCACTTGTAACTGCGGCAAACGTGCCAAAAGAATCTCCACGCAAGGCTCCAGGTGCGGGCGGAGAAGCGAAAAACGAATCTAACGAAAATAGGCCGCGGCGAATTCAAAATCAAACGAAGTTTCAATCAACGCGCCAACAAAGTGCGCAATTGCAAAATCCAACGCTCGATATATTGCGCGAAATCTTGATAAATGTTAAAAGTATAAGAGAAAGCGATTAAATGAAAGACGGATTTTTTTCGAGAAAGGTCTATCAAGGTTTATACACTCCGGTCTATAGATTTGCGGAATTTGGCGACGTGAGCAACTACTGGATAGAATTGAGCTATCTTTGCAACCGCGACGATTGGCAATCCCTCAAGGGGAGTCTTGGATCGCCTCTCGACTTTGATTTGCTCAATGAGGACGGCGACAAAATCTTTGGCGAAGTCGAAGCAGAGCATCTCGCGGAATTAAAGTCCCGCGGGTATGTTTTAGGCGGGATCCCGGAGCCAGAGCCTGACGGAGAAGATGAAACGATCGTTCATGCGCGCGAGCTTTACGTTTACGCGCCTGACCGTGAGTATTTTCGATACGATAGTGATGTTGTCCCGATATGGGGGCTCAATGATACAGACTATGCAACTCAAACTCCAATCATAATAGGTGCTAACGCCGGCCATGTGCAAACTACTCAATTTTATAATAACTGCCTATTGCCTGTTGCAGATGTATCGAATTTTAAAACCGGCGACTTTGTTCTCGGGCACTATACATGCAGGTTCGGAGCTGAAACCGGTGCCACAGGCACGGTGTTGTGGTACGATGACGCTTGGTGCGAATTTGGCCCAGCCGAGATAGTGCGAATTGATGGAAACTTAATCGAGCTTAAAGGTTCCGGCGCATCGTGGCCGACGCATTTTGATGAGAAATACGCAAATTATAACAATCATAATATATATGGAGATACTCAATGGTACAAAATTCTAAACGGGCTTGAATTGACGCCGCAAACATACGGTTATTATTGTATGCGGCCAACGTCCGGTTATTTGCTCAAAGCATACGCAACGCGAGCTCACAAAAAACGGCAGCGCATTATACGCGAGCGCGTCTCGTTCCACATGGAGTTTCCCGAGTTGCCTGAGATTTTTGTGCCACAAAAGGAGACGGGGTTTGAAGAGACGACAATATCGCGATATACGGTGCCAACGCCGGGTGAATGGAAGGGACGGGTTGCAAGCGGGGAATGGTTTATATACGCCGAACCAACGGTGCAATATATACCCGAAGCAAATATATACGAGAGGAGAATACGCGAGACTCCCTGCGTTTAATGGAAATTGCAAGAGTCGTTCGGGGACATTGCAAGGATCTTGCAAGTTGATTTTAAATCCGCCGAAAAGAGCCAAATTCCTCAAACGTTCGATTTATTTCCTCAAACCGCGCGATGCGATACAGCGTATGCGATATCTGGCTGTACGAAAAAAATTTCACCGCTCAAAAATTTGAAAATCTTCTTTTTGCGCGCGGGATTCGCGGCGGCATAATATTCGGCCACTACTACAAAAACAGCATTCCCGACGGTTTTTCCAACGCGGTAAAAAAACTAAAATTCGTATCAATGGGAGTCAATTCCAACGCCCCAGTGAAGGGCTCCGTATTCATGGACAGATTCCTGCTAGTAAAGGGTTTTGTAAAAAAGATTTTTAAGCTCGGATTTGAGAGAGTCGGATTCGTCATAGAAAAATTCGCCGACAAATACGAAGACGGAAAATTTTCAGGCGGTTTTTTATTGGCTCAGCTTGACTCGGGGAAAAGGAATATAATTCCGCCGCACTACTGGGGAAAATCGGACTTAAAAAACGCCGAAGGATTGTCAGCATACGTCCGCCAATACAGGCTCGACGCGCTATTCTGCTACTCCACCGACATTTCGGACATCATATCAAAAAATCCACCTCTCGGCGCAAAAATATTCCACTACGACGAAAGGTTTGCTGAAAAGCACACTCCGCAAATATCAAATCAGAAACAAGTTGGCAAAGAAACCATAAAAATACTCTCTGATATGCTTTCCTCACACGACGGGGAGATTTGTTCCCCAAAACAGTTTTCGCTCACACCGGAGTGGAGCCGCAAAAATACATAATCGCGCAGCAATTTGAATGCCCCACCCCGATGCGGACTCGACGGCCTTCTGCTACTCCACCGACATTTCGGACATCGTATCAACACCCTCTTTCGGCGCAAATTCAGTAGCTTTCCCGCCCTCTTTTATATCGATGGAACGCGTCGCTTCCTTCTATATCTATGCTTCGAGCACTGACGCGACTATAGACGGAACCGGAATTTTAGCCCCCAATAACCTGTCGCGCAAAAGGGCGTCAATCCACTGCCTGTCGCACGATATATCAGTTATTTCGAGAATTTTTTTGTCGCCCTTTGTGGATATTGCGTACTTGCCGATGTTCACCGTAATTGGCGCGCTTTCCCCTGCGAGTGTTGCCGTCACGCGGCACGACGCATTTTCTGCATTCAAGTCTACTGAAAACGCCCCGTTCTGAAAATATTGCGGATACTTGTTTTTTACGTATCCTTCTATCGCCATGGATTTAAATTTATTCATCATAATATCACCTTCTCGAATTTTTAATTTTTTCGTACGCCTCGTTGAGGCGTTTGAGTTCCGACTCCATCGCCTCTATCGCGTATTCGCCAACGCCTTTTGAGCGCAATATGTCTGGGTGCAGCTCCTTGCACTTTGCCCTGTAAACCTTTTTGACTTCTTCAATCGGAGTGTCGAAAGGCACTCCGAGGGTAGCATACGCCTCCATGAGTTCCCCGTTGGGAACCTCCTGCCTTCGAGCGTACTCTTCGCCACCCAAGCCCGGAAATTTTGAAGCATTTACGCCAAGCTCTGCGGCGGCCTCGATTAGCGCCTCGCGCTCATACCCATTGAGGGTTCCGTCGCTGAGCGCAACTCTCAAAAGCATAATAAAAAAGCCCTCCCGAGCCTCGTAATTCGGAAATACTGCGCAAAATCTGCGCGCCACGCTTCCCAAAGTTTCATTGGAATTTTTAGAGCGCCTGAAATGGCCAACCGCCTTCGCTCGGGTGTCGGAGTCGAGCCGCAGCTCGACAAATATTTTTTCGATTTCCGATATTTCCGCCTCGCTCACCCTGCCGTCGGCTTTTGCGATTTTTGAAATGCCTTCGCATGCAAGCTCTATGAATTTCGAGCGCGCCGCGAGCGACAGCTCAGAAGAGTCTGCGACAGAATCGCACACATGCCCAATCGCGACGCCAAGCGCAATACCGAATGGCCCGCCAAAACATGCGCCCAAAATGCCGCCAATTAGTTTGCCTTTAAGCTTCATATTGTTTCCTTTCCGAAACCTCTATTTTGCGGCGCGCGCAAATGCTTTCTATGACGAGCTTTACTTGGCGCGCCAACTTTGAGTCCGGAGTGTAGTCTGCCATAACAGCGTAGTTAACCCTGTTTTCATCAAGAAGCCTGTGGGCCTTTTTGCGCTTGTCGGGCGAGCCGTCGTGCACGGCTATCGAGTACCCACCCTGGGTCTTGACGAGTTTCATTGCCGGAATATCAGTCGTACCGTCGCCAAAATATATCATTCTTCGGAAGGGGACGGGACGAGTATCCTCTGGCATATAGCCGTTTATTGAATCCTGTATATTGAATATCCCCTTGTTTATACGGAATAGAAATTGCATTTTTGTAGTGTAATTCACGGCGAGCGACGGCCAAAAAGCCGCTCCGTCCGCGCCGTACATAAAGCTCGACGCGTATATTTTGTCGAATTTCGACGCGATTGCGGTTCCCTCAATCATCTCCCGTATGCCGGAAGAAATTATATAGTGTTTTACCACCGCCCCATATTTTGCCCCAAAGGCATTTATATGCTCAAACCAGTCTTCAAAACCTTCGCAGACAAGCCCGTCGAAAAACTTTACGCTCCTGCCGAACTCCATAAAATCTTCGCGCCGTATTTTAACATCAGCCTCGCGCGCCTCCTTGCACATAAGGTACATGTACGCAAGAATATCGTCGGCGTCTTGTTCGCGGGCGAGAGCGCAAGTGCGCTCCCAAAAATCCTGCGGAGGGGTTTGAAGCTTGGGAAAGAATGCGTATTCCTGCATATTTGTCGGCGACAGCGTGCCGTCGAAATCATAGCATAGGGCTATTGTAAAACTGTCGGGACTTTTTTCCATTTCCAATTTATCAAATACATTTTTTCTCCATTTGCAAGACACAAGCGGCCACTTAACTTGCACTTGCCCGCTATTCAAAAATGAGTGAAAGAGACCTCTTTTTTTGCAGTTTTTTTTATTGGTTCCTTTGCCTGCTTTACTGCCGCTTTTTTGCCGGAACGCGAATTGTTTTAATGCGGATTAAATTTGGTGCTGCAATAAACATAAAATATTGCCATATAACGGCGCGCATAAGCGGGACGCCGCAGTTGGTCGGCAATCTGAGCGTTTTGCAAGCGCAAGAAGGCAGGCATAAGAATTTTCGAAGCCCTCCGCATTGCGAACTTCCGCGCGCGCGATTTTTTGAGGAAAAAAATATTTCAGCCAAAGATTTTATATTAATATCGTCCCGCCTGCCCAGACAGAGATGCAATTTATCTGCCACGTTTCCTCCACTCGTACATTTTATGATTTGCCCATGCGCAAGCTTTGGAATTCATACAACTTGCAAACTGCACAAGCAGGTTAAAATGCACGCAAAGCAAAAGTATATTACCGTATGCACTATATCAAGCCGTACCCCAAACGCGCGGAAATTATGTCAGCGTAAGAGCGGACCTTCGCGCCGATTTCATCGAATTGGCTTTCCTTAATGCGTTCGCCGGGGCCGGTAATCCATATAGATGCCATAGGATATCCGTGGGCGTCGAATATCGGTGCACCAACGCAATTTACACCCTCTATTTCTTCTCCGTTATCCACCGAATAGCCTTTTTCCCTTACTTTTTCAAGTTCCGCCAAAAAGCTTTTTTTGTCGAGTATGGTTCTCGAATTAAATTTTTTAAATTTCATCGCCGATATGCGCCTGTCGAGTTCCTCTTTCGGAAGAAACGCAAGCATAGCCTTTCCAGGGGCAGAGGCGTTAAAACAAATGCGCATTCCGACTTCCCCAAGAAACTTAAACGGGTATCTGCCGGGAGCCTGCTCAAGCAAAACGCAATCCTCCTCAAGCATTGTGCCAAGCATCGCAGTCTCTGCCAAGTCGTCTCGCATTTTTCGCAGAACGTCCATTGCGCGCTCCACAATGTTCGACTCCCCAAAGGCCGCATACCCCAAAGCCGCCAGCTTGCGCGACATCCTTATTTTTCGGTGGTCTTTGTTTTTTAGGACATACCCGCAGTCTTCGAGCGTACATATTATCCTAAAAATGCTGTTCTTGGAATATCCGGTAATGCGGGCTATTTCAGAAAGAGTAATACCGTCTGTATTTTTTGCGAGCACTTCAAATACTTCGAGCGCCCTTTTTAAGTTTGGTATATGATATCTCTGGTGGGTTGTTGCCACTGCGGGGTGTTGCATAATAATATTCTCTATTTTTTGTTATATATATCAAACTCAACAAATCAAATAGCCGTCATTTTAGTCAATAAAAAAAACGCGGCCTTCCACCGCGCCGCATTTTTAGAGAATCTGCATGAACCCTCTTAGCAAACCTATCGGAATTGCCGATTTCCATCACCCACAGCCAAAAAAATCCTTTCGCAAGGATTTTATAGAAAATTTATTAAAGAAAAACTTTTATAGTTTTAAATTTTAAAGAATAAAAACGGCAAAATTTTCGAAATTCCCCAAAATCCACAAAAAAAAAGACCTATATAAGGTCCAAAATATTATTCCTTGCCACACTACAAAATTTTATAACGCGGTAGCCGGCATCAAACGCCGCGGTATTGTAAGGCATTCGGAAATTTAGCGTATAAACACCGCGCGCAAAAGCGCCAAATTGCGGTGAGCAAAAGCCGCCTTCAGCAGTGCTGTACCCATAAAAAAATGTAATTGAAATGAGGGCCGCCGACGTTTTTACAACCCGGCAGCCCTCTGCAGAAAAACACGGTTAGAATCCGACGGACGGATTTGTATACCTATTGTTGTCGTTGGAATGGAAAGCTCCGTACTCTGTGACGACCGCCCCTTCGGGGCCGGCGATCTGATAATGCCTTGCGCCTATTCTTCCCATCCATACCACATTGCCCTTTTTAGCATCGGCAACCGACACTTTGTTTACGGTAATAAATTTTTTCTGGCTTTCGGGAACTTTTACATCTGGATACTTCGATGCGTCTTCTCCGTTTTCTCCGAAGCAGTACGAGGTGCCCGCGCGCGCCTGCCAGCATTCATTTTTAGCCGGCAGCCCGTTGCCCGCCACATGGTAGTGCTCTATGAGCATCTGGTTGGGCAGCAAAAGGATTTCGTGGCCGAAAACGCCGTGCTCATTTTCCTGCGCCCAGAAAATCCCGCCCATGCCGACCGCAGGGAAATCCCCGAGCGCGAAATCGGACACCCACATATTTTCGCGCAAATTGTCGCTTATCGGATAGCCGAGATTTTCCATCATTTCGATATAGGCTTTCTTTGCGGCAGCCTCGTCGAATTTACCGTCTTTATAGAACATTTCTTTTGTAAGTTTCATATTTTTCTTATCCTTATTGAAATTGCATTGCCCGGCTATTTTCGCCTGATTTTCCACAGAGCTATTAGCTCCCGACGGATCTGCGCACGACATAACCGCCATACCAGCGCACAACGCCATAACCGCGCTTGCAATAACCTTTATTTTATGGAGTTTATTATTCATAAATATTACCTTTTTACAACTTGGAAATCCAAAGGCAGAGGTTTGGTGTCCCTGGGGTTGTATTCGGGGAGGGCTTCTGCCTTCTTAAATATTTTGGCAGCCTTTTGGGCGTCGTTGATTACAAGCCTGATTCCCACGTTGTAGACTTTCTGCCACGGGCGGTATTCGCGCCTTAGAGACGCGCGCGCAAACTTCATTCTGTCGCGCCACGAGCCGCCGCGCACCACCTTGCGGTCTTCGACTTTCTTTCCCCCGAGAGTCTCGGTGTAGTCGTCCTGCGTCCATTCTGCGACATTGCCCTGCATATCATACAATCCGAATGCGTTTGGAGCGTACGAACCGCTCTTTACCGCATGCAGATTCCCGTCGTCAACATGCCTGTCGGCGGGCATATTGTCTATAAACTTATCGGGGCGGACTCTCGGCTGGGGATCTATGCCGCTTACGGCAAATTTCTTCGCGTTGAAATCCATAAGGTTTTCATAATTTCCGAAGTCGTCGCCAACTTTTCCAAACCAAAAATCGTCTGCGCTTCCTGCGCGAGCCGCCCATTCCCACTGCTTTTCCGTGGGGAGCGAAACCTCAATGCCAGCCTTTTCCGAAAGCCATTTGCAGAAGTCCTGCGCCTCGTTCCAAGATACGCGCACTACGCTCTGCTCCGGAAGATTCGATGGATACCCGGGATTGACATGGTCTTTCCACAGCCTGTCCTGGAAGCCGGAATCGTGCGATTTGTCGAACAGGGAATATTGGGCGTTGCTTACCTCAAACTGCCCCATATAGAAGGGTTTTTCGACCTTTTCGACTTTTGCGGGACCTTCGTCATAGAATCCGCTGTTTGATCCCATTACGAAAGTCCCCGCGGGAACGAGCGTAAAGCGCATCTGGACTCCGTCTTTCATGGGAACTAGGATTTCTTTCGGAAGTCCGGCAGCGGCAATTTTCCGACCGGCCTCTTCTTTGCCGAATGGGAAGCCCTCCGCTTTCGGGGCTGGCTGAGAATGTTTCGGAGCCTCGCCAGGCTTTACAAATTCCCTGACGCCGCCGTCGTAATTTATCACATTGGGATCGTCGTGGCGGTTGGCGTATTTTGCGAGGAAGAATTTCCTGCGCTCATAGCCGTTGTATTTTACCTCAGGATATATTTCCTTCCAAGTTCCTATGCACGGCACGTTCAAATCCACCCATGTTATGAGAACCGACATCGACTCGGGATCGAGCTTTACTCCGTTATGCCCCTTTTTAAGCATCTGGATAAGTTCGCTAGTGTCGGCGTGGAATTCGAGGGGCGAAAGCAGGCGCTGGTTGCTTTCGGGCCCTGAGCGGCGCACAAACTTGCTGAGGTTTAGATAGGATTCCGGGAAGTTTTTCCATATCTTGGGATTTTTGCGCGACAAATTCGGAATGTCCGCGTTTGTATCCGGATTGTGGCAGCCCGCGCAATATTGGTCGAGAACGGGCTGGACGTCGCGTACGAAGGAGTATCCGCGCACCGGCGCTATAAACTGCTTTATTTCCGAGGGGCGTTTTCTCGCGGCCATTGCGGGAGCCGTCGATGGAGTCATTCCCTGCCCCTCGTGGCAGCCAACGCAACTTTGCGTTTCGCCCGGCATAACTGTAAACCAACTGCGCATGAGCGCAAGCGCCTTGCCCTCGGCGTCGAGCGGCTGAATGGCAATCGGCCTATTGGCGGGAACCTTGAACATCGCGGACCCGTCGGGTTCGACCGGGACAGTACCGTGTATGCGCTTTACGTCCCACGATGCTTCGTTGCCGATTATGTCGTGGCTTCCGATTTCGCGGTAGCAATAAAAATACTCAAAAATTCTAAGAGCCTTCACCGTTCCGCGCGGAACACCCTTCAAACCGGGCCCCTGGTATATGTCGTTGAGGAAAACGTATCCATAGTCGATATCGGGGTTGGTCTTGTCCATAATCTCGTTAGGAAGCTTGCGCGGCTCGACGGGAACGGGTTCAAACAGGTAACCCTTGTTTGTACTTTCGATGAGCGTCATGTTGTCGAAGGCATCGACAAGGTAAATGCCCTGCGGATAATCTCCGTGCGCAAATACTGAAGCCATAATATACTTTTCCGAAAGCGGATACGGATGCAGGAGCAAAGGAGATTTTCCGTCGACAAGCCTGTCCTTTATTTCCGCCTTATACTCTCTTCCGTAAGATGGGTATTTGTGGACTCTGCCGCTATCCTCTATGGTTCCCTTAGAGACGTCGAAGAGGTGGAGTTCGCCCTTGCGCGCAGTGCCGTGGTGGCCGGAAACTATGCCGACAAACTTGTTTGGGTCTCCCGGAATTTGGCGGCAATAGAAAAGCGAGTTAGGCCAGTAGCTCGTCGATCCGTAGAATGACGACTGCGCGGTTCCATCGGGATTCATGTGCATGAGTATGCGCGAAAAATAGTGGGAGTTGTCCGTATATTCCCAGCGGGTGTAGAGGACACGCCCGTTTTCGAGCATAGTCGGAGTCCAGTCGGCATCCTGTTCGAATGTGAGCTGGCGTATCGACTCGTCGATTTCTTTTTCGGAGCCGGCGTTGGGGTCCATGGAATAGAGGTTTGCAACCCAGTCTGTACCTTCGACGCACGGCACGCCCACGTGGGTGGCGGTGGAGCAGAATATTATTTTTCCGTCGGGGGTGTACGCGCCGTCATAGACGTCTATATCGTCGTAAAGGCGCGGGGAAACCTTGCGCGTTTTTTGCGTTGCTACGTCGAATTCGTCGAGCTGCCAGCAGACTTTGTCGTCCACTGTGGAATACAGTATTTTTGTGCCGTCGTACGAAACATCTATGTCGGCAACTGCGCTGTTGGGCGCGAGCGCGAGCTTTCCGGCGCCGGGCTTGGAGATGTCGTCGGTAATCCACAGTTCGTCCTTAAAATCTTGGGACTTTATCTTGCCCTTGTGCCATCCGGCACTTGTGAGCGACGTATTCCCCTGCCAATTTTGCGGAAGCCCCATGCCCCGCGTTCCCCACGGGCGGAATATGTACGCCCACTTCGGGTGCTTTTTAAGGAGAGGATTGGCCAAAAGCGACTGGGCGGCAAATTTTTTAAATTCCGCAGCCTGGGCTTTCGCGTTCGCGTCGTTTTTGAAAAGCCCCGCTTTTATGGAGGGGATTTTTTTCTCCCACTCGGCGAGTTTTGAGAAATCTCCTGCGTAGTCGGGGAAAGATTTTTTCATGTCCTCCATTGCCGCGCGCACGTTTGCGACATCGTACCCGAGCTCATTTTCCACGCGCCTTGTCTCAATCATATCCTCCAACAACTTTACGCGCTCGGCGTCCGCAGACGGATCGCCCATAATTTTTTCGAGGCGTTTTTCAAATTTTCCGGCGGAGAATAGCGAGCGTTCGAGCGCCATGGAAAGGGAATCTTTTAAAATTGCGCGATTGTCGGAAACCGACAGCAGCGTCGGCAAGAGCTGGCGGTTGGCTCCCGCCCTAAAAATCTCGTCGGATACGTACGGATAGTCCTTCGCGATTTTTTTTGCTACATCAAGCGCGGGATCGTCTGAGAAGGACATATACAAAAGCACGGGCTGTTTCTCGACGGACACAAAGTATTTTAGGACGATTTTGTTTTCGCCCTTTTTCAGGCTCAGCTCCAATTTATTGAAGTCGGTCGTGCGGCTTTCGCCGTTGAGCGGGGTAGCCGAAGGGCGGTCGAAATATCCCCTGCTCTTTGAATTGTCGTACGCGTCAAGCGTCGCGACCGGCTTTGAATTGACAAAGAGCTCGCACTTTCCGCCGCTTGAAATTGTGAGGGGGACTTTCGCGTCGCGCGCGGCGTCTATTGTAAAGTACACGAAAAATATGCAATTTGAAAAATACCGCGGATTGCATATTTGCAAATCAAAACTCTGCCCGAATTTGAAGTCGAGTTTCTTCCAGACATATTCCCCGTCGAAGGCGGTTTTAAGATTTACGGGGTTTTGAGTGGGGTCGGTGAGTTTTATCTCGCGCTTGAACCAATTTTGAAATGCGAAGGAGGCATAGACGTCGGATACCTTGAAGTCTTTGGCAAAGGCCGCCGCGTCTTTGGCTTTTATTTCCCTGCATTTTATTGCATTCTTTTCAAGCGCGTCGGCAAAGGAAGATCCCTTTTCGTACGATGCGGACTCCGCCCGGGTGGCGGCCGCCAACGCGACGCAGGCCGTCAGAATAAACAAAAGCTTTTTCATATTTTTCCCTCCTTAAAAAATCTTATTTATTCGATAAAGTTTTATACATGTCAAACGCCTCGGCAGGGTTTAAGCCGCCGTGCACAACGCCCTTTACAGCCTCCAACATTGCCGCGGGATTTTCCGCCTGGAAGATGTTGCGCCCCATGTCGACACCCCGCGCGCCGCTTGATATCGCCTTGTATGCAAGTTCGAGAGCCTCGTTTTCGGGAAGTTTCTTGCCGCCCGCAATCACAATCGGAACGGGGCAGCCCGCCACAACCTTCTCAAATCCTTCTTCGCAATAGTAGGTTTTAACAAAGTTCGCGCCGTTTTCCGCGCATACGCGCGTCGCAAGCCCCAGGTATCTGGCGTCCCGCACGAGATTTTTGCCGACGGCAGTGACTCCGAGTGTCGGTATTGAGTACCTAGAAGACAAATCAACGCATTTTGTGAGATTCTCTATCGTTTTGGCCTCAAACTCGCTGCCGATTGCGACCATCGGCGCAATTGCCGAAGCATTGAGACGCACGGCCTCCTCTATCGACATGACGCACTCGTTGTTGAGCTCTGTGAGAATGGTCGAACCCGCGCTAAAACGCAGCGCGAGCGGCACGCGCGACTCCGGAGGAATCACGCTTCTGAGCGCCCCGCGCGTGCACATTATGCAGTCGGCGGATTTTACGAGAGGGACGATGGATATGTCCATGCGCTCCAAGCCGCTCGTCGGCCCCATTATATATCCGTGGTCAAAGGCGAGCATGACTGTGTTGCCGCTTTTGGGGTTAAAAATCGACGCCATTCGCGCTTTTATGCCCCAATCCGCATTTCCGAGCCCTTTTAAGAAGAACGCCCCTGTATTTTTGGACGCCACTTCCGCGTTAAAATTATTGGCTTCAATATTTCCTTCCATATCCGGCATAAGATCTTCCCCTGTTTAATTTATTTTGAAAACGCGCGCGCAAACGCCGCAAAAATCATGGCGCACGACACTGCGCCCGGATCGAGCGTTCCGACGGACTTTTCTCCGAGATTGCGCGCCCTCCCAAATTTTGCCCTCAGCTGCTCGGTGCTTCTCGCGCCTGCCTCGGCCGCCGAAGCAGCCGCCCCAAAAAGCTCCGCCACGTCCTGCTTTCCGCCCATGGCGCGAACCGCCGGTATTAAGGCGTCGAAACAAGTCTTGTCGCCAACATCTCCCTTAACGACCTCACGCATAGACGCAAGAGCCGATTCAAACGCGGCGGCAACTCCCGCTGCAGGCACGGATTCCGCGCCGTCTTCAATCCCGTCCGAAAGCCCCATAAGAAGCGTTCCGTAAATTGTGCTTGTCGAGCCGTTGGAATTTGCCATGGCCGCCATTCCGGCATCGTAGAGCGCGTCTTTTAGGTTTGAGGCGGATTTCAGCGCGTCGGAAGCCGCGCATATTGCCCCTCGGATTGCAACACCGTGGTCTCCGTCGCCGCAAACCGAATCGAGAGAGCAAAGGTACTGCTCATTTGCCGATATATCCGAGGCGGCCCCGGCGAACATTTCCCTTAATTTTTGAAGCGTTAAGTCCATAGCGGCTACTCTCCTATGCAAGTCCAGTAAGGCGCGTTTGAGCGCGCTTTTATCAAGCGAGCCGACTGTTCGTCGAGAACGCAAAGAATCATCTGAAATCCCGCCATTTCCTGCACCGTAAGAATTTCGTCTACAATCCCGCCAACGACTTTTGCGCCGATCTTTTCAGCGCACTTTTTCGCCGCGCGGAATACTATCGCAAGTTCCATCGGGGTTGTTGCCCCGACTCCGTTTATAATAATAAAGAGCGATTCCCCCTCTTTTAAAGACACTGCCTTTGAGAGAGCCCCGAACATGATTTCAGAGGTTTCGTCGGCAGTCAGGATTTTGCCCCTTCCGCCGCCGCCTTCGCCGTGCTGGCCCATGCCGATTTCCATTTCGTCGTCGCCGAGCTCGGTTATGGGCTGGCCGGTCTGCGGGTGAGTACAGCCGCTCATTGCAACGGCGAGTGTCGCGATTCTCCCGTTAAATTTTTCCGCAACCGCAAGGACTTCGTCAAGCCCCATGCCCGACTCCGCCGCCGCGCCCGCGACTTTTATAAGCGGAATGCAGCCCGCAAGCCCCCTGCGCTCCGACTTGGGCGCGTCGAGCCCCGCGGAAATATCGTCGGCTACGAGAATCGACTTCACGTTTATTTTTTCGCGCGCCGCCATTTTAAGCGCCATATTCGCGCTCATTACATCGCCCGCATGGTTTAGCACCACAAGCAGAATTCCCGCGTAGTCCTTAAACATTTTGAGCGCCGCAAGGACTGAAACGGCGTTTGGAGCCGCGAAGATATCGCCCGCAACGCTCGCGTCGAGCATGCCCTCGCCCACAAAGCCGCTTAGAGCCGGTTCATGCCCTGATCCCCCCATAGTTATCACGGCTACTTTGTCTTTTGATTTGGGGTTTGCGCGGACTACGATTCTTCCGTTTTCGATTTTAATTTTGTCGGGATAAGCACCCGCGAGACCTTCGAGAACCTCGTCTGTGATATTTTCGGGCGAATTTAAAAATTTTTTCATTTTCATAAGTTGTACAGGTATTGGATTTAGCCGTAAGAAATTTGTAATATAAAATATAGTTTTGCAAACGTTAAAGATAAGTCAACGATTTTTTCACAAAAGCACCTTCGTTTTATATATCAAACATAAAGAAAAAAAATATCCATTCCTTTATAAAAAAATTTTATTGCCGCTGCTCTATTTAAAAAAAGTTTGAAAATGCCGCGACCAGGTCTGGCGCCGCAGAAAAGTAAATATACAAAAAAAGCGCGCTGTCGCGGAAATGAAGTTTGCGAATTAATTTACTGCGAAAAAAACTTTATCAAGGAAGGTGGCGGCGACAGAAGCAGTCATATTAAAAATTGCTTTCGGAGAGTGCGCGAATTGCCGAAAGCGAACTTTCCGCACACTCATACCCCTCTCGGTAAAGATCGTCGAGGCGCTTTGGCGAGCGTTCGAGACGGTTGACGCGCAGCGGATTTTTAGGGCGTATTACAACTATCTCCCCCGCCCTTTCGAGCTCTTCGATATGCGCCAGTTCATTGTTGTACCGCGCATTTTTAGTCGAAAGAGCCTCGCGCAATTTAGGAAATTTTGGATAGATAAAGGAAGGAACGCGGGAAAATTTTTCATTTTTTCTGTACCCGAAATTCCGCGTCAATACAACAACCCTCTTGGAATAGCCGTCATCTTTTGCGCGCTCAACCGGAAGCGGATCTGAAATTCCGCCGTCGAGCATCGGGACGCCCTCGACTTGGACTGTCCTGCAAACAAACGGAAGGCTGCACGATGCCTTGCATTTTAAAAGCAAATCGTCGAAATCAGAGGGGGTATCAAAATAAACGGGCTTTCCGGTTATGCAGCTTGTTGCCACCATCACATAGCGGCCCGACTTCAAGTAAGCTCCCATATCGTACGGCATAAGCTTCTTTGGAAGCTCGTCGAATAGAAAATCGTAATCCATAATGCAGCCGCTTGTTATGAGATATCTAAGCCCGATATAATTCCGCTCGGAAAGTATTTCTATATCGCATTTTCTCGCCCTTCCCCTCTGGCGGGAAGCGTACGACAACCCATTTGACGCGCCCGCAGAAACCCCTATCACATATGGGAAGAAAATCTTATTATCCAGAAAGCAGTCCGTGACGCCGGCTGTAAATACGCCCCTCATGCCGCCCCCTTCTAGAACTAAACCTATATTCATGTATTTTTGGAGTACCGTGGAATCGCAAAGTTGCAAACAAATTCATTTTTTATAAATATTCCAAAAAAACTTGACTAATCGGCAGTTTTTGCCGTTTTACATCTGAAAAAAATGAAAAAGAAAATACAATACACTACAATTTCCGCCTTATTTGCATTTGCAATTTGCGCTACGGCGGAAGACCTAACTTTAAAAACTAATGACGGGATATTGCCAACCGAATTTGAGTGGTCCGACACTTCCGTTTGGAGCCCCGATGGAAGCTCTCTCGACAATGCCAACCTCGCAATAGACGGCACGGCAGAAGCTGCGGTAAATTCTACAATTACAGGCGGACTCAATTTGGGGGATATAAATATAACTGTCGGCAATGGAGGCAATTCTGCAAATGTTTTCAAGGCAACTATTGTCGACAAGGACGTAAACTTTAATAATATAAATATTTCAAATAACGGATATTCGCAGAATGTCACGCTCGTTTCAGAAGGGGCAAAATGGGTTGGAAATTCTGTCAATATAATATCCGACGGCATAAATGCGCAAAAAATTACCTTTGACTCTGGTGTAAATAATTTCACATTGAGCGGAGGCATAAATGTCACAAATAATAAATCGATAGATTCCTTGACAATACAAGGGCAAACAAATATCTCCAGCGCCGTGACAATGAAAGCTGCAAACGGAGCAGAAGGCGCACAAGTTGCGTTCAATATGTGGAATATGACAATCGGGGGCATCTCCGACGGCGGTGTTACGGCAAAGCACTACATTTCCTTTAATTGGGGGGGCACCATCACTCTCAACAACGCGGCAGACTATTCGTGGAGCGGCGATATTGGCGTCAACTCCGGAGACGACAATATTAACATAAGCAAAAACGGCGTTGGCGCACAAAAATTTGTCGTAAAAAGTCTAACAAACCATTTTAACAAAATCGCGGTTAACCAAGGTCTTTTTGAAATCGATACCTCCGCAATTACCAGCCAGTTTGCAAACAATCTGACCCTTGCCGGAGGTTCGTTTAAAAATACAGGAGATGTAAACGTAAAAACGCTCGTACTCAAGAACGGTGAAATTGTATTAGGTAACGACAGCGGTACTATAATCGTCACTGAAAATGCTGAAATCGGCGATTCAAAAATATACCTTAATTTTAAAGAGCTGACCCAATCGGGCGAATACACGATTTTGGAAGTCGGCGGAGATCTTATCAACTTTGATGCCGACAACGCACTGTCGAATTTTGAGCTCAGCAACCTTGAGGAAGGCGCGCTTGCCGAACTTGCGTGGAATGACAATTCCCTCGTGCTTTCCTACACAGTTCCGGAACCTGCGGCTGTCGCTGCGCTTCTCGGAATTGCAGCTCTCGGCTTCGCTTTAATCCGCAGGCGCAAATAAATTAAAAAATTTTTACACGGCGCGATTGTGTTTGCAATCGCGCTTATTTTTTTGATATATTGCATAAGTATTTCACAACATAAACACTTTTTGATATGTTAAAAATACTCGACTGTACCCTTCGCGACGGGGGGCTTGTAAACGACAGCAATTTCTCGGACGAATTTGCCCGCGCTGTTTTGCAGGCATGCGAATCGGCGGGAATCGGAATCGTTGAAGTCGGATTCAGAAATTCACAAAAATTCTTTTCACCCGAAAAATTTGGCAAATGGAGGTTTTGCGAAGAAAAGAATTTGAGGGAAGTATTTTCAGGTTTTGATTGCAAAGTAGAGCTCTGCACGCTTGTTGACGCCGGCAAATGCGACATTTCAAAAATCCCGCCGAAAAGCGAAAGCATAATATCGCGAACAAGGTGCGCATTTTACGCGAAAGATATAGACTCCGCTTCCGAGACGCTCGAGGCGCTTTCAGACCTCGGGTACAAAACCTCAGCCTGCATGATGGCCTCTCCCGAACTCGAGAAGTCCGAGCGCCGCAAATGTTTAAACCGCCTTTGCGGGCTTAAAATCGACACAATATATTTGATGGACAGCTTCGGGACTCTCCTCCCGAACAAAACGCGGGAAATTTTTGCGGAGTACGCCGATGCATGCGCGCAAAGCGCAAAGACATTTGGAGCACACTTCCACAACAATCTGCAATGCGCCTTTGCAAATTCGCTCGCGGCGATAGAAGCCGGGGCGGAAGTAGTGGACGCCACAATCGGCGGGCTTGGCAAGGGCGCGGGCAACTGCCCTACAGAACTTTTAGCGGGCGCAATTTTCGGCGCGGACGCCGCCCTGCCCCTCTCTGAGGCAAGCGCGAAATTTGCATTGCCAATAATGGAAAAATACAAATGCGGCTTTTTCCCACAATATATGCTTACTGCGCTTCTTGGCATACACCCGCGCCCAGCTATGGAATACTCCAAAATGCAAAACCCTCCCGCCCTGTCTGACTTTTATAAAAACATAAAGGAACAATTATGAAAAGAATAACCGTCGCAATAATATCGGCCTTTTTGCTAACGCTCGGGGCGCACGCGAAAGACCTAAAAGTGCTTACGATAGGAAACTCTTTCGCCGAAAGCGTTTACCGCTATCTTCCCAAAATTGCAAAGGCAGAGGGCGAAAAGCTTGTGCTTGAAGGCGCAAACCACGGCGGCTGCGAGCTGCATAGGCACTGGTCTTACGTTGAGAAGGAGGAAGCTTCGCCAGATGTGAAAATGTACCGCAACAACAAGATGACGCTCAAAGAAATTTTGAAAAGCCGCCAGTGGGATATAGTCACAATCCAGCAGGCGAGCCATTTGAGCTGGGTGGCGGATTCCTATTTTCCGTATGCGCAATATTTGTACGATTACGTCAAAAAATACGCTCCCCAAGCGGAGATAGTCATACAGCAAACGTGGTCTTACAGATGCGACGACGGCAGATTCGGGAAAGGCCAGTGGAAGATAACTCAAAAGCAAATGTACGAGAAGCTCTCTGAAGCATACGCGGCTGCCGCCAAGAAGCTCGGCATAAGGCAGATTCCATCGGGAGACGCCGTCGAAATAGCGCGCGAACGGCAACCCTATTCATACAAGCCAACCGACGCCAAGATTCGCAAGGCTCTCCTTCCGCCCGACCTGCCGTCATGCGCGGGCGCGATAGTCGGCAATTTTTATTGGAAGAAAAATCCAAAGAGCGGCGAACTTGAAATGAAAAACGATTCTATTCACCTTAGCAATCGCGGCCAGTATTTGCAGGCGTGCGTATGGTACGGATTTTTATTCGATAAAGACCCCAAAGATATAAAATTTACGCCCGACAACATTGGAAACAAGGACGCAGAATTGCTTAGAGGCGCCGCCTCCGACGCCCTAAAACAGATGAAGGCAAAGAGCAACTAACCGCTTTCGCAAAAATGCGGGCGCATTGGACGTATACAAAATTCAATGCCCCGCAAAAATTTTATTTAGGCTGCGAATCCCGTACAATCAATTTAGTTTTTGCCAGCTTAAAAGATTTTTAACATTAGCCCCGATAATGCGGGGCTTTTTTTTGGGGGATTAGATTATCATGCAATACGCGCAAGCTGCGAATATTAAAAAAATTTTTGTTTTCGGGACAGCGTCAGCGGGAAAAATCAGCGCATTATGCGCAGCTCAAACCTCAGTTCTTTGCCTGATATAAAATGCAACATTTTAATGAGCCTCAACATTGACGCCAGCCACGCTGGATTCTCCGAGCGGTTATACGCCCAGTTTAATTTTTTTTTGCTTAATCCAGCCGGGAAAAAACTGAATAATGCCCTTACTATTTTTAAAATGCGCGCGTCGTAGCGCGAGCAGAGAGAACCGCAATTCGGGGCGCTTAAATCTTGGTTTTCTTTTGCCCATTCAATGCGCTCCGCGATTGGGTCGCCGGAGATAGCCTTTTGGGGGAAAGAGAATACTGCGCTTGTTATAAAGCGGTTGCCGCAATCGAGAAAAGCGCTGTGTCTGTACCTGAAACTTAACTCTCCCTTTGAATAAGTGCGTATTCCGTCTGCGTCCGCCGCCTCAACACTTTCGATATAGTCGGATACCGACAATCCCTCTTTGGGGCCGGAGCCCGCGTTCATCGCAACTGCGCCCCCTATCTGGCATGGTGCGCTCGCCAAATAGTAGAAGCAGTCGCGCCCCGATTCGCGCATTCTCCGCAAGAGTTTTATCATTGGCACTGACGCCGATACCCTGAATTTGTCTCCCCCCAGATATTCTATCGTTTCCGGAAGCTCGTTTTTCAATACAAACGACTCCACTTTTCGCGAAATAAAAAATATGTTGGACCCTCCACCGACGCACGCTACATTCCTTCCCGCCGCGCGCGCTGCAGAAAGCGCCTCCACCGCCTCTTCTGCGCTATGGATTGCCGCGTAGTTTTCCGCCACATATTTTGCGCGGAACAGGCTCAATCCCTTCCCGCTGTATCTTTCTATTTTAAGGGGCATTTTTTTCTACGGCGCTTTTATTTTGCCTTCTGCGAAATCCGATACAACGCCGACAAGCAGGCGGTGCTCTGCAAAGTGGACCCGTCTTTCAAAATCTTCGAGCGTATCGCCAGGCAGAATTTCTACTGGCTCTTGGGCGATAATTTTGCCGCCGTCGAGATCGGACGAGACAAAATGAACAGTACAGCCTCCACGGGTTTCGCCAGCCTCAAAAGCCCTCCTTATAGAGTCTTTACCTTTGTACATAGGCAGCAAGCTCGGGTGCAGATTTATCATTTTGCCTGAAAACGCGTTTACAATGGGATCCGGCAAGATCCGCATAAAGCCCGCCAATACTACGAGATCCGGCGAGTAGGAGCGCATACCCTCTAGGTATGCAATCTCACCCTCCGGCGAAAATCTCGCTCCCTTCCGCCCCGCGTCTATAAAGCGCGGCTCGACTGAAAATTCGCGTGCGGCCGCAAGCGCGGGCGAGTTTTCTACGTCGGAAATCAGCGCGCAAACTTCTGCGGCTATTTTTCCGTCTTTCACGGCCTGCATAACGGCGCGCGCGTTGCTTCCTTTACCGCTTGCCAGAATCAATACTCTCATTTTTTTTAAAAGCTCCCAACCCTGCAGACACAAAAGACATTCCGCATTTTCCGAGCGACTCCTCTATTTTTAAAATCAGCCTTTGAGTGTCCGGAACATCGCTGTCTGAGAAATAAAAAGGCTCGGCGGAGCGCATTATGAGGACGTTTTTACGCACGGAGGTATCCTCATATTCGGCGTTGTCGATTTTCAGGGAAAAATTTTTTATAATTTTTTCACCGGAACTATCCGGCATAATTTCCGCAATTTTGGCAAGGCCTTCCGCGAACTCGTCAAGATTGTAGTTTGAGCGGTTTATCCTGTAACAGTTTAAAATTTCAACCTCCGCGTAGAAGTCTGAAATTTTTAATGAACCGCTTAAAAGGGCGAACGGGGAAACCCGCATTTTGACGTTTTTAATCTTTGCGAAAGGCTTGGCGTCTTCGGGGCGTCCGTCTGTTGATATTCTTTCGTATGCCGGCGGATTGAATAAAGTCAGGCGGTCGATGGTAAACTCTCCCGTGAAGACATTTACAAAGGCGTTCTCGTAAATTGGATAAAAACCGGTAGATGAAGCGAGAGTTTCCCGAAATGCGCGCACGCCGATAAACGCAAAAAAGAGCCAGAATGCCGCGACAACTACGCAAAACATCATTGCAAGCGAAACGAGGGAAGCGACTGTGCATCCCACCGGCTTTTCTCTGGCAAATTTTACGGCTTTCAGAAACGAACTCATAATTTTTATCAATAATGCCGACTTGTCGTTTTCGGGCAACTAAATTTTAAATGTTTTACTCAGTAAAATCCCTGGAATAATCAAGAATGGCTTCGCATAGAGATGCGCGCCTATCCCCGCCATGACGTTTTTTTTGATAATTGAACAGCTTTTAATAAAAAATTTCCCTACCCGCAAGCTTTACAATAAAACATATAAAATGCGAAAGCCGCAATTTTTTAGATATAAAACACCGGAGCTAAAACTGTAAGTATAAAATATCGAAAAAAAAAACTGGAAATTTCAATCGCCACTTGGCAATATTGGAAAAAAATATTGGCTTTTTATTTTTTGGCTATGAAAAGCATATTTTCCCGAAGAAAAAAAAGCCGAATTTTTTAAGATTTTACGGCCTAAAATCCGCAGAATCCAATAATAAAAAGAGAGCACAAATATGAATATCGCATCGACAATATCGCTTTTGGGAGCAGCCCAGACGGTCGGCGCGGACGGGGGAATCCCGTCCGTATTCTGGATTGTCCCGATAGCATCAATAATAGCGCTTGCCTTCGCCTGGCATTTCTACTCCGGAATGAAAAAGGAGGAGGAAGGCACCGACATAATGCGGAAAATCGCGGGACACGTCCGCAGCGGGGCGCTCGCGTATCTACGCCAACAATACAAGGTGGTGGCGATTGTATTCGTCGTCATAACCCTGTTTTTCGCCTTTTTGGCGTACGGCCTGAAAGTGCAGAACGACTGGGTGCCCTTCGCATTCATCACCGGCGGATTTTTCTCGGGCTTGGCCGGATTCTTCGGAATGAAAACCGCGACCTACGCCTCCAACCGCTCGGCGTGGGCTGCTAACCACTCCCTCGACAAGGGCCTGCGCGTGGCATTTCGCTCGGGCGCGGTAATGGGGCTTGTAGTTGTGGGGCTCGCGCTTCTCGACATCTCCGTATGGTTTATGGTGCTCAACTTCTTTATCGAAGACGCAAGCCATGCGCATAAAATGGTAATTATTACAACAACGATGCTGACATTCGGCATGGGCGCGAGCTTGCAGGCGCTCTTTGCGCGCGTTGGCGGCGGCATATTCACAAAGGCGGCCGACGTGGGCGCAGACCTCGTCGGGAAAGTCGAAGCCGGAATACCGGAAGACGACCCGCGCAACCCCGCGACAATCGCCGACAACGTAGGCGACAACGTAGGAGACGTCGCCGGCATGGGCGCAGACCTCTACGAATCATACTGCGGCTCGATACTCGCGACAAGCGCGCTTGGAGCCGCCGCTTATATGACGACTCCCGAAGTCCAGATGAAGGCGATTCTCGCCCCGATGCTCATAGGCGCACTCGGCGTAGTGCTTTCGATAGTGGGCATTTACTTTGTAAGAGTAAAGGCCGGCGCCTCCAGCAAAGAACTGCTGAACGCGCTTGGCAAGGGCGTAAACGCGAGCTCCGTGCTAATCGCGATAGCCTCTTTCCTGATTCTATACATACTTGATATGCCAAGGTGGCTCGGCAACTGGGGCTCAATCATAGTCGGGTTGGGAACCGGCATTTTCATCGGCAAAATCACCGAATACTTCACGTCGGAAGCCTATAAGCCGACACGCTTTATAGCCGAACAGGCTAAGACAGGCCCCGCGACCGTCATTATCGGCGGAATGGGAACGGGCATGATTTCCACATTCTATCCCGTAATAGCGATAGTAATAGGAACTGCGCTCGCGTACGGATTCTCCTCGGGCGGCGACCTCACCGATATGAGCAGGGGGCTTTACGGCATAGGCATAGCGGCCGTCGGTATGCTCTCCACGCTCGGCATAACGCTCGCGACCGACGCCTACGGGCCGATAGCCGACAACGCCGGCGGCAACGCCGAAATGGCTGGGCTCGGCAAAGAAGTCCGCAAGCGCACGGATATGCTCGACTCGCTCGGCAACACAACCGCGGCCACCGGCAAGGGATTTGCCATCGGCTCTGCGGCGCTCACCGCCCTTGCCCTTTTGGCTTCGTACGTCGAAGAATTGCGCATAGGGCTCGTCCGCCTCAAAGACTCCCCGCAGGCGACAGACTTTGCGCGCGAAACCATACAGAAATTCACGGAAGTCTCTGGCAGCGTCGAAACCGCAACCCTGCTTGACTTTATGAATGTGTACCAAGTCAACCTCATGAATCCGAAGGTGCTGCTTGGAATGTTTGTAGGATCGATGATGTCCTTCCTTTTCTGCGGGCTTACAATGAACGCCGTCGGGCGCGCCGCCAATCAAATGGTGAATGAAGTCCGCCGCCAGTTCCGCGAAAATCTCGGAATAATGCAAGGCACTTCGGAGCCCGACTACGCAAGGTGCGTATCCATTTCGACAAAAGCTGCGCAAAAGGAAATGCTCTTCCCGTCGCTGCTCGCCGTTATAGCGCCGGTGCTCACAGGCATCTTGCTCGGCGTGTCGGGCGTTTTGGGGCTCCTCGGCGGAGCGCTCGCGTCAGGGTTTGTCCTCGCCGTATTTATGGCAAATAGCGGCGGCGCGTGGGACAACGCCAAAAAGTACATTGAGCAGGGCAATTTCGGTGGCAAGGGTTCAGACGCCCACAAGGCTGCGGTTATCGGCGACACTGTCGGCGACCCGTTCAAGGACACTTCCGGCCCCTCCCTCAACATTCTCATAAAGCTTATGAGCATGGTGGCGATAGTGATGGCTGGCTTTACAGTCTCCTATTCGCTCTTCTAATAAGCCGATTTAAGTTTAAAAAAGCGCGCGCCGTTGGCGCGCGTTTTTTTTGTCTCAATATTTTTGGCTATGCCGTTTTTAATGCGGAAAAGTATGGCTCTATTCAATTTTTATGAAAATGGCGGCATTCCATGAGCGCGAATAATAAGCAGCTGCCGGCAATTTTTTCTCTAAGCCGTTTTTGGACAATTATGGCAAAGAAAGAAAAAAACTCTCCGAAAAAACCTCCGGAAAAAAATCCGCAATACCCATAAAAAATCCTGCGCAAAAAAAAAGCCGCAAGACAAAAAATCCCGCGACTATATTGCAATTTCGGCTACGCCAATAATATTTTTAAGAAAAAAATATCAAACTTTTTTCATCTTGTAGCCAACCCCGCGTACAGTCTCTATATAAGCCGCCTTATCGCCGAGCTTTTTGCGAAGATTTACGATTGATACGTCCACTGCCCTGTCTGTCACTGGGTATCCGTCGCCGTGCAGGGCAGTGATAATGGCATCGCGCGAAAAGACTCTTCCGGGCGAAGACATAAATAAATCGAGTATGGAAAATTCGTTTGCAGTCAGAGTTGCGGGCTTGCCGTCTATCAAAACTTCGTGGAATGTCCTGTCGAGTTTGATTCCGATATACTCCAACGAATCCGCCTTCGTATCCTCTTGATTGCGGTTGCGCAACTGCGCCCTGATTCTCGCGATTAATATCCTCGGGCTAAACGGTTTTGTTATGTAGTCGTTTGCGCCGAATTCAAGCCCGCTTACTACGTCCGACTCCTCGCTGCGCGCCGTTAAAATTATTACAGGTATTCGGGCAAAGCGCTCCGTCTGCCTGAGCTTCCTGCAAAAATCGAGGCCGTCCATTCCCGCGAGCATCAAGTCGAGCAAGATTAAGTCGCACGTCCAGCCGCCGAGCAGGAGATCCATCGCTTTTTCTCCGGAATCGACGCGGCGCGTTTCGTACCCGTTCTTTTTAAGGTTGAAGGCTATCAATTCGGCGATGGAGTCTTCGTCCTCGACAATTAGTATGTTTTCTTTTGTCATAGCGATATTGTAAATTTTGTTCCCTTGCCGAGATCGCTTTGGGCGCTTGCGCTGCCACCGTGCAGCATGGCGATATGCTTTACTATCGCCAAGCCGAGCCCCGTGCCGCCACTGTTTCTCGCGCGGCCTTTGTCCACGCGGTAAAACCTTTCAAATACTCTCGGCAAATCCTCCGGCGGTATGCCCTTTCCATTGTCGGAAACCGTTATCAATGCGCCGCCGTCGTCCTTGGGCGCAGCTTCTATTTCTATCTTCACTCCGTCGCCAGCGTGGCTTATGGCGTTCGATATCAAATTCCCGACTGCCATCTGAAGCAGAGTATAGCTTCCGTTTACGCTTAAACCGCCGGGGCACTTTACGGTTATTTCATCGCCGCGCTTTTTGCCCTCCGTCTCGTAGATTGCGACGGCTTCGGATATGAGGGGCTTTAACTCGACCTTTTCAAACGTCTCGGTGCCGAACATCTGGTTGAATTCAATCCTCGAAAGAAGCAGCATATCGTTCACCAAAAGGTTCATTCTCTCCGACTCCCTCAATATGACCTCCAAAAAATGGACCGCCTGCTTGTCCCCGACATCGCATAATTCAAGCACTGTTTCAGCCGCCATTTTTATAGAGGTTATCGGGGTTTTTAATTCGTGTGAAACGCTCGCCACAAATTCCTTGCGCAGGGACTCGTTTTTCTTCTGCATGGAGATATCGCGCATTACGATAAGCGCGCGCGGAGTTTTGGACTCGTACGAAAGGACGTTCCCTACAAACTGGTATGTTTTGTCGGAATCTATGCATATTTCGGTTTCGCATGCGCCCGACTCAAAAACTTTGTCTATTGCCGCCAATATCGCGCTATTTCTAAAAGCCGCCTCCGCCACCAGGGATTCAATATCCTTGTCGATGTTAAACAGCTCCGCGCACGAGCGGTTAAATCTGCGCACGCGCCCGTCTTTGGAGCATATAAAAACGCTTTCGTCCATGTTCGCGAAAATTTCGTCGAGCTCGAGGTTGCGCTTTTTGAGCGAGCGTATCTTGTCTCTTATTACTTTTGCCATGTCGTCAAAAGTTTTGGCCAGCGTCTGAACCTCGGCTATGTCGTACGATGGAATTGCAATTTCGAAATTTTCCTTCGCCAGTTTTGAAGCAATGTCGGTAAGCTGGCGTATTTGCGCAGATATTTTTCGCGCCAGCATATACGACAGCGCAAACGCGAATACTAACGCTATTGCCATAAACACGGCGATTTCTCCGAGTATGACGTTTTCGACGTCGTTGATGCTGGAAATCGGTATGGACTGCCTTACGCAATACTTATATTGTCCGTCAACTTTTTCTCCTGCGGGTATTGCGATATACATCATCTGTTTGTTGAGAGTGCCCGAATATCGGGTTATGAATTTGCGCTCCCCGAGGAATGCCGAGGAAATTTCCCTGCGGGCAGAGTGGTTGGACATGTTTGCCTCGTCGAAATCCGTATCGAGAAGAACCTCCCCTTTGAAGTCGACTATCGTTGTCCTTATGCCGGCATTTTTAGAGTACGACTGGCATATTCTATGAAGCTCCTTCTTCGGCATATTCTCCGACAGAAGCTTGGAGACGAAGTCTGCCGAGTCAGAAAGCGTCCTCTGGACATTTTTGATATACGCCTTGTCGATTATGGAGTACGACACAAACGCGCACGCCGATATTATTGCGATTCCAAGCACAACCGTGCCCGAAAACAGCTTGTAAAATAACCCTTTTGCGGACGATGTTATTATCATATTTTTTTTATAACTCGCACAAAAGTGGGATTTTAATTTGCGGAGGTCAACAAAGTTTTTCGCCCTAACAAACTTCTAACGGGGGCTTTGCAATGGGCTAACAAAAATCGGATATAAAGGCGGAGAAAACTATTCCAAACCAAACAGAGAGCTAATCGAAACAAAATATTTTTGTGTGAAGATTCGCGGCGTCGATTGGGAAAAATCGGCATAGAACCACAAACAATAATATGAAATATAAATTCACATTGGCACTAACCGCCGTGATTCTCGGGGTATCTTCCGCAGTCTCTCACGGCCAAGACAAGGCGACGCTTGACCTGTTGGTATCAAAGGGCGTCATTACCAGACAAGAGGCCGACTCGGTCTCCAAGAAGTCGGTGATGGTCACCCCGAAGGAAAAGACGACTAAATCCGTAAAGCTAATCGGCAGAGTCCAAACGCAATACGAAAACATAACCACCGACGAAACTGTTGGCGGGGTAAAAAACGAGCTCGGCACAAAGAGCGATTTTCTCATGCGCAGAATATTTCTCGGAATGAACGCAGATCTCGGTTCAGGCTGGTCCGCGACCGTAATCGCAGACTTTTGCAGGTCGGATGCAAACTATCTGGAATACGCTTACATCACCAAGAAGTATGACGGGGAGTTTCTAAGCGGGACCGCCGACATTGGCTATAAAAAAATAAAGTTCAATCTTGAGGAATACACGTCGGCATCGAAGCTTCTGAGCATCGAGCGCTCGCTTGCCTCCCGCTATTTTTCCGAAGGCAACAACGGAAGAAGGCTCGGCCTTGGAGGGCGCCACACGGGGCTTTACTGGGAGGGCGAAACGCCGGTTGACGGCCTTCAATACGGTCTGTCTATCACAAACTCCTACAGCAACAATCCAGCCTCGATTCCCGACGGCGCGCAAGACGGCCTGCTCTACGCGGCAAACGTCTCCTATTCCGGAAAGATTGCGGACGCAGTGTCCTTTCAGGCTGGCGTAAACGCCGCATACACAAACGATACGAACGTCGCGGGAACGGCGGGCGAACACGGAGGATATATAATAGGCCTCAACCCCTACGTAAAACTCTCCGCCTACGGATTCAGCGTTTGGAGCGAATTCTTGATGGCCAACATGGAGGACGCCAAGAACAATTACACGCAGGACGCGACCCCAATGGGAGTAAACGTCGGCATAGAATATAAATTCGACATCGGCGAATTCGGCGCCATCGCCCCGACAGTTAGGTACAGCTGGATTGACACAGACGGCAGAGGAATAAAAGTCAGCGACGGAGTCCGCAACGCCTACGGCGAGACGAGTTTCGACCGCGGTCAAAGCATTTACGCAGGCTTAAATTGGTACATAAACGGCAACGCCCTCAAATTCCAAATAGGCTACGAATACGCCAAGCTCGAAGGTTCCCCGACGGACTCTTCGGCCGTGCAAAGCGCGGTTGCAAACGCGGTGAGAGCCCAAATGCAAGTATTGTTTTAAAAGCAGAACATAAGGAAAAAAATGAAAAATATCGCACTGAAAATAGCGGCTACAATATTCGCCGCCCTAATGCTCGGCCCGGCGCAAAGCGCCCTCGCCGGAGAAAACATAATTATAGACGGCTCGACGACAGTCGGCCCAATAGCAAAGGCATTTGCCGAATTTTACAAGGAAAGCCACCCGGACGTAAACATAACAATCAGCGAATCCGGCAGCGGAAACGGCGTAAAGAGCCTTATAAACAAGGCATGCAACATCGCGAACCTCTCGCGCTTCATGAAGGACTCGGAGTTTAAAAGTTGCGTCGCAAACGGAGTTCTTCCCGTGGCGCACGTCGTAGCATTCGACGGTCTTGCCGTAATTGTGAACCCGAAAAATAAAATCCGCTCCCTCACAATGTCCGACATTGCCGCCATATACACGGGCAAAATCACCAACTGGAAACAGCTTGGCGGCGACGACGCAAAGATTGTCGTCGTATCGCGCGACACAAACAGCGGGACTTACGAGACGTTCAACGAGCTCGTCCTCAAAAAGGCGAAGATTGTCAAAGACGCCGAATATGTAGGCTCCAACGGACAAGCGAGAACCCGCGTGAACACGACAAAAGACGCCATCGCCTACGTCGGCCTCGGATTTGTCGACGACACCGTAAAGCCGCTTTCTGTCGAGGGCATACTGCCAAACGCCAAGAGCATCACAAGCGGCAAATACCCGATTGCAAGGCCGCTTTTTATGTTCACGAACGGATACCCGAAAATGGGGGGCGACATATTTAATTTCGTCACCCTTCATTTAAGCGGTGAGGGGCGCGAGATAATATCGGACCTCGGATACATACCCGTTTGCGAATAATAAAATTTGCGCAAAAAAAAAGAAAGGCCCGCTTAGGCGGGCTTTTTTTTTGCGCCTGAGCGCCGCCTGATTTCTCGGGAATTGTTATCTGAGGCTGTAAAGAGGGCGCGAGTACATAAAAGCGGAACGCGAGTTGCGGCGCAAATCTAACAAAATTCTAACTGCCAAACGATATTCGCCTAACAATGCTTTATTAATATGCGGGCGAATTTTAAATCAAAAACAAGCCGGGCGGAATATCCCCACGCGGCAAATAGAAAACATAAGATGAGTCCGAAAAAAAACTCCCTTATTCTCGACAGGCGCAATAGCGCGCTGAAAGCGTTTCTGGACAAATTTGGGCGAAGCCTGCTCTTTTGCATAACCGCTATCCCGACTATAGCGGTAGTCTTCATAATATTTTTTATAACGGTTGAGGCGCTTCCGTTCTTCTCTGATCTCGGCAGAACCTGCGAATTTTTCACAAGCACGGATTGGAGCCCGTCGCAGGCCGACCCGCACTTCGGGGCGCTCGCAATATTTTTTGGAACCGCGATGGTGACAATAGGCTCGTGCGCGGTCGCAATTCCGCTCGGCATCACAACTGCAATATGCCTAAACGAAATTGTAGGCGCAAACGTATCCAAGATTTTTAAGCCAATAGTAGAGCTGCTTGCGGCAATCCCGTCGGTGGCATACGGATTTTTTGCGATTGTAGTGTTCGCCCCTGTGCTTCAAAACCACGGCGGAGCCCTAATTGCAGCCGCAATAGCCGTCATAGGCATCCCCATGGCGATTATCGCGGCATTCCCGGTCGGAGAGCTTTTGCACGAAAAAATATTCAGGGGGAAAGGTCCGAAATTCGCGCCGTTTGCGATATCGATTGCCCTTTTTGCAGGCGCCGTTTGCATGGCGGCGAAAAGCGCGCTCGGGATTGAGGTTTCGAGCGGCACAAACGCCCTGAATGCCTCGATAGTCCTTGCGATAATGGCACTCCCCACAATTATAAGCATATCCCAAGACGCGCTCGCGGCCGTTGGAAGGGATATGCGCGAAGGCTCTCTCGCGCTCGGAGCCACGCGCTTTGAGACTATTTTTAAAGTTGTGCTGCCGTGCGCAAAAAGCGGAATAGCGGTGGCTGTGATACTCGGACTTATGAGAGTAGTCGGGGAAACGATGGTTGTTTGGATGGCGAGCGGAAACGCGCTAAAAATCCCCGAGCCATTTTACAATTTTCTCGAGCCGGTCAGAACCCTCACCGCCACAATCGCGGGTGAGATGGGCGAAGCCGACCAAAGCACAGGGTCGCAGCGCTACCATGTGCTATTTGCGATGAGCCTCTGCCTGCTCGTGGGTGGGCTTCTGATGAATGCTTGCAGCCAATGGATAGGCTCCGGCCTGCATGTGAGACGGAAATGAAAACTGCATACAGAAAAATATTGGACAAATCGTTCACGTACGTCGCGTACGCCTCCCTCGCGGTGATTGCGCTTGCGATATTGACGTTTCTTGCGCCGATAGTATACCGCGGCGTCGGGGCGGTCATTTTCAACGCTACTGTGGAGCATGAAAAATTTCTCATCGAGAATCTCGGAAGGTCCCCGACAAAATCCGACGAGGAGCGCATAAAGCTCTCGAACGAAGCACGGGCGCCGCTCTACGAAATGATGGGCAAATACGAAAGCCCCTCGGATACAGCGTTCGATGCAAAAATAAACACCGCGTTTGACGCGGCTTTTGAGAGCATGAAAAAACACTCGCAGGAACTGCTTTCAAGCCTTGAACTCAAAGGCGCCGAACGGGGAAAGCGCATAGCTCAAATATCCGAAAAGATATGGGCGGACTATATCGGAGAAATCGACAAGGCCTCCTCCGACGCAAAGAAAGACGGGACCTCCTTTGCGCTTATAAAGGTTTTGAAGGGGCAAGACGAGAGGCTCGCCGACGCAGTACGCCGCGAAGTAGCCTATTTAAATTCGATAAAAAAGCTGAATTTCATGCAAAAAAGCCTGATAAGAAGAAATGCCAGCGCCGGGATAAAAAAGCACATAGACGCAGTCGTTTCGGAACTTGACGAACAGAACGCGGCGTACAAAACCTTCAAAGAAGGCATAGTAAAGCTGCTGGGGCAGCCGGACATAAAGTCAAAGGACGCCGTTAATCTGCTAAGGCAAAAATACGGCCAGACGCGAATGGATATGGCAAGATCCGCGCTGGAAGACAGTGTCCTTACAATAAGCGTAAAGGCTAAAGACAGCGGCGGCGCGGAATACATCAAGCGCGTAAAGACTGCGGAATTTTTCAAAGGGACGAAAGTCGGGGAAATGGCCGAATACATAGAAGAAAATTTCGACGCGATGCTGCAGCCGCACATGACCGCATACTGGGGATTTTTCTTCGACGAACCTTTCGACTCCAACATATTCGGCGGTATATGGCCGATGATATTGGGCACTTTTTACCTGACGCTTGGTTCAATGATAATAGCCGCGCCGCTTGGCATAGCCGCCTCCATATATTTTTCGGAATACTCTAAGGGAGGGAAGTCGGTGGAACTTTTAAGAATATGCGTTGGGACGCTCGCTGGCGTTCCGTCGATAGTGTTCGGGCTGTTCGGATTGGCATTTTTGATAAACACCGTAAAAATTTCCGAAGGCAAAAGCGTGTTGGCGGGCTGCATAACATTGGCGCTTTTGATACTCCCTACAATCATAAGAAGCTGCGAGGAGTCTCTAAAAGCTGTGCCAAATTCTTACAGGGAAGCCGCTCTCAGCCTTGGCGCCAACAAATGGAAAGCAATACGGACAGTGATTCTTCCGGCAGCCCTGCCATCTATGCTCACCGGAATAATAATTTCCATGGGCAGAGCAGCCGGAGAAACCGCCCCAATAATATTTACCGCCGCGACAAGCACAGGTGCTGCCCTCGCGATTTCAGAAATTTTCACGCAGCCCACCCCCGCCCTTCCGTGGAACATCTATAATATTTGTTCCGAACACGAAATGGCGGAAAGAGTGTCGCACGTGCAATACGGAATGGTATTAACCCTTATAGGCATAGTCCTTTTGCTAAACGCAATCGCAATAGTAATAAGGGCGAGACTCCAAAACAGAGCAAAACACTAATATGACAACTCTAACATATCCTGAGACGGCAATCTCCGAAGCGAAGAAATCCAATACTGTGGAGGAAGACATAGTTGTGGCAAAAGATTTCTCGGTTTACTACGGGAATTTTCACGCCGTAAAAAGCGTAAGCATGGGCTTTGCGCGCAAAAAAGTGACTGCGATAATCGGACCGAGCGGCTGCGGCAAGAGCACTTTCTTGCGCTGTTTAAACAGAATGAACGACCTTGTGGACGGGTGCCGCACAGAGGGGCTGCTCGCGCTCGACGGCATAGACATATACAGGAAGAACCTCGATATAGTGGAGCTTAGGCGCAGGGTAGGCATGGTGTTTCAGCGCCCCAATCCATTTCCCAAAAGCATATACGACAATGTCGCCTATGGAGTGAGGGTAAAGGGAAGATGCCCCAAAAACGAACTGGACGAAATTGTGGAATCGTCTTTAAGAAAAGCGGCACTGTGGGACGAAGTGAAAGACCGGCTCCAGCAGAACGCCATGGGAATGTCAGGCGGGCAGCAGCAGCGCCTATGCATTGCAAGAGCCCTTGCAATAAAACCGGAAGTTCTGCTTATGGACGAGCCGTGCAGCGCGCTCGACCCGAAATCTACATCGAGGATAGAAGACTTGATAGGAGAACTTTCGGGAGAATACACGATAGCGATAGTCACCCACAATATGCAACAAGCATCGCGAGTGTCCGACTACACCGCATTCTTCTACGAGGGCAATCTTATAGAATTTGGGGCTACGAAAGACATATTTACACACCCCAAACAAAAATCTACAAACGACTACATAACCGGGAGATTTGGCTAATATGAACCTGCATTTGAGAAAAGATCTGGAAAACTTGAAATCGCGCATTTTGCGCGTGGCGGTCGCCGTCGAAGAAAACGTAGCAAGAAGCGTTAACGCGATAGGGGAGCTTTCGGAAGACGGCGCGAACAAGGTCGTGGGAGAAGATGCGCGAATAGACAAAATGGAGGTTGATACAGAGGAGGAGTGCCTAAAAATTCTCGCCCTGCACCAGCCTGTTGCAAGCGACCTTAGATTTGTAGTCACAGTTTTAAAAATAAACAACGAGCTCGAACATATAGGCGACATGGCCTGCAACATAGTAAAACGCATACGCTTTATAAAGGAACGCCCGATAGGGCAAATACCGTTCAATCTCGATAAAGTATCGCGGCAGACAATAAAGATGCTAAAAGACAGCCTCGACGCCTTCATACGGGAGGACGAATTTCTCGCGTTGCAGGTGTGCGAAGACGACAAGATAATAGACGACGAAAATCGGGATTGCTATCTAAACGTAGGCAAGGCGATAAGCGAAGACATAACCTCAGCCATGACCGAGATAAATTATCTGCTAATCTCAAAAGCCTTTGAGCGGATAGCAGATCTGTGCACAAATATCGCCGAAGACGTCATCTATATGAAATACAGCATTATCGTCCGGCACAATATGAAAGACAGCCAAAATATACGCAGATATTTTGAGACGCAAAATATAGATAAATTGGAGGAGCTTGGGGAAATGGGCGTGCCTGAAGAATAATGCGCCATCTTGCAAAATACTACGAAAAAATCCTCCGATATAACGCCCCTTCCCGGGGCGTTTTTTTATCTTTCAGGGGGCGGAAAGCTATATTTCATGCGGCAAATTTTGAAGAATTTGCATTTTTTCCCCCAAAAAAAATTTGAGCGCAAAATGCATACTGGAAAGCCGGAGAATTAAAGGAAATCCTCAAAAAGCCACAATCCACAATGTTTGGTATTGCTTTCCGCCGACAAGCCCCCGAAAATATATTTTCGCCTAATAAAGAAATGACTTCTAATTCTGTAGTATCACATTATTTTAAGATGCCTCTCAGAGAGGTCAAATACAGTTGGAAAGAAGAAGCCATTTATTTCTTTGAAAGGCAAGGATACAAGACTGCCTACAAGGGCGATACGGAATATGTATTTAGGGCCGGTTCAAAACTCGGCAATATCATATCTTTCAATCCGGCGAAAGTAGAAAGAGAAGCGGTAATTAGGGAGGAAAATAATACGCTTTATTGCGAGCTAAGAGTATCCTTAGATTTTAGAATAGACGCCCAATTGGAAATAGAATACGCGCTCTGGGAATTGGCATCCTTTAAAGTTTTCCTAAGCAAGTCAGGAAATATCCCGCAGAAACCAAACGCTTCAAAATTTATATTGCTGTCGCTTTTGGGGTTTGCAAAGCAAATCCTTAAATACGCGTTTGCATTTATTATTCTTGGAGCTGTGCTGATATTAGTTCGCATTTATATAATGCCAAAAATCAACAGCGCAATAGTAGGAGGCCCAAGAATAAATCTTAATGAAAATCTAAGCTCCACGCAGCGCGCCCCTGAAGGCATGGCTGATATCTATCTCTTTCCATTCTACGGCTTTCCCGAGTCCTTGGCAGGGGCGATTGCCGTTAAATTGTCTGAAGATTTGAAAATAAATGTGCGCGCAACCCCATCTCTGCCAATCCCGGAAAACGCATTCGACGCAACCCGCAAACAGTACGACGCAACCGCCTTTTACAAGCCAGAGATAGATATTGCCTGCACTTTGCAGGATATCGGCAGCCAGACGGCTTTCATAGGGCTCGTGCGCGGTAGCATATTTATACAAGACGTCCCGGCCAGATTTGTTTTTGCATGCCAATACGATCCTAAGTTTTGCTTAATTGGCGATCATGAGATGCTTTCGGGCGCAGACGAAAGTCTATATTATACTCGCCTGTATAAGATGATAAAGCGGCAGATTGGCAAGACCTATTATAAAAAACAGCCAAATTCCGGAAGCGATAGCCTCATGAAATCTCCCATTATGAGCGCTGCCGATTTGGACGCGCTCCCTCTTGAATATTAAGTTTTTTATTGTTTAAAAATTTTATCTTAAAAAAATCTCGCCTTATAATCCGCATATAGCGCAATTTTTTCTTATATTATAAAAAAAAT